>Ga0255338_1000303_pt1 | contig 185581 bp, 178 predicted proteins | sample MeOH1_35cm_T4_19_FD_203715 | JGI IMG/M metagenome (GOLD analysis project Ga0255338, IMG submission 203715) | Sandy soil microbial communities from University of British Columbia, Vancouver, Canada - MeOH1_35cm_T4_195 | ecosystem: Engineered > Artificial ecosystem > Sand microcosm >... | reverse complement strand
TCTTGAAGCGCGCGACCACGACGGCATAGACAAACAGGCCGATCACGATCGACGGCGCCGACAGCAGGATGTCGTTGACAAAACGCGTCACCGAGGCGAGCCAGCTCTTGGGCTCGTACTCGGCCAGGTAGATGCCGGCCATGATGCCGATCGGCGTGCCGACGCAGGTGGCCAGCAGCACCATCAGGAAGGAGCCGTAGATGGCGTTGGCCAGGCCGCCCGCTTCGTTCGGCGGCGGGGTCATCTCGGTGAAGGTGGCCAGCGCCAAGCCGCTCACCCCAAGGGTGATGCTTTCCCACAGGATCCAGAACAGCCAGAACAGGCCGAACGCCATGGCACCCATGGACAGGGCGACGGCGATCCTGTTGACCAGTTTGCGGCGCGCGTAGCGGGCCAGCCGGGCATCGGTATCTTGCGTCACGGTATTCATGACTTGGCTCCCTCGCTCTTGCGCAACTGCGCCAGCAGCAGCTTGGACAGCGCCAGCACGACGAATGTGATGAAGAACAGCACCAGGCCGAGGTAGATCAGCGACGCCTGATGCAGCCCGGCGCCCGCTTCGGCAAACTCGTTGGCCAGCGCCGACGTGATGCTGTTGGCAGCCTCGAACACGCTCAGCGAATTGAGCTGGTTCATGTTGCCGATGACGAAAGTGACGGCCATGGTCTCGCCCAGCGCCCGGCCCAGCCCGAGCATGATGCCGCCGACCACGCCGGCCTTGGTGTAGGGCAGCACCACCTTGGACACCACCTCCCAGGTCGTCGAGCCCAGGCCGTAGGCCGACTCCTTGAGCATCGGCGGAGTGACCTCGAACACGTCCCGCATCACCGAGGCGATGAACGGAATGATCATGATGGCCAGGATGATGCCGGCCGACAGGATGCCGATGCCGACCGGGGGGCCCGAGACGAGCGCGCCCAGGTAAGGCACGCCCTTGAACAGGGACTGCAGCGGCTGCTGCACGTAGGTCGCCAGAATCGGGCCGAACACCAGCAGCCCCCACATGCCGTACACGATGGACGGGACGGCGGCGAGCAGCTCGATGGCCGTGCCGAGCGGACGCTTGAGCCAGGCCGGCGACAGCTCGGTCAGGAACAGGGCAATGCCGAAACTCACCGGCACCGCGATCAGCAAGGCGATGATGGAGGTGGCCAGCGTACCGTAGATCATCACCAGGCCGCCAAACTCCTCCTGAACCGGATCCCACACGCTGCTCGTGAGGAAGCCCAGGCCAAACTTGTCGATGGCGGGCCAGGCCCCCACCAGCAGAGAGGCCAGGATGGCCAGCAGCAGCAGCAGCGTCAGCAGCGCCGCCGCCTTGGCGAGACCGCCAAACAGGCGGTCCAAGACAGGCCCGCTCCGGGCGGAGCGGGCGGAAGATGGATTGCTCATGGCGCGTCCAGTACCTTTTGCAGAGAGGTCTAAAGGAACCTTGTTCGCCGGAAGTGTAGAGGACACGACATGAACCCCCATTCAGTCAGATTGCGCGCGACTTACTTGAAGGCCACGGCCTTGCCGGACGCGTCCTTGATCTCGCCCCAGGCCTTTTCGATCTGGGCCTTCACCGATGCCGGCATCGGCACGTAGTCGAGGTCGTCGGCAGTCTTGTCACCGCTCTTGTAGGCCCAGTCGAAGAACTTCAGGGCGGCTGCGGCCTGGGCCGGCTTGTCCTGCACCTTGTGCATCATGATGTAGGTGGCCGTGGTGATGGGCCACGAATCCTTGCCCGGCTTGTTGTTCAGGATCTGGTAGAAGCTCTTAGCCCAGTCGGCGCCGGCGGCGGCCGCCTTGAACGCGGTGTCATCCGGCGAGACGAAATTGCCCGCGGCGTTCTGCATCACGGCGTAAGTCATCTTGTTCTGCTTGACGTAGGCGTACTCGACGTAGCCGATCGAGTTGGGCAGACGGCCCACAAAAGCGGCCACGCCCTCGTTGCCCTTGCCGCCCGCGCCGGTGGGCCAGTTCACGGCCGTGCCTTCGCCGACCTTGGCCTTCCACTCGGGGTTCACCTGGCTCAGGTAGTTGGTGAAGGCGAAGCTGGTGCCCGAACCGTCGGCGCGGCGCACCGGAGCAATGTCGGCGTCCGGCAGGGCCAGCGAGGGGTTCAGCGCCTTGATCGCGGCGTCGCTCCACTTGGTGATCTTGCCCAGGTAGATGTCACCCAGCACCGGGCCACTCAGCTTGAGCTGGCCGGGGTTGATACCTTTGATGTTGACCACCGGCACCACGCCGCCGATCACGGTGGGGAACTGGATCAGGCCCTTCTTGGCCAGCTCTTCGTCTTTCAACGGCGCGTCGGAAGCGCCAAAATCCACCGTCTTCGCGTCAATCTGCTTGATGCCCGCGCCCGAACCCACCGACTGGTAGTTCACCTTGACACCGGTCGCCTTGTGGTAGTCCGAGGCCCACTTGGCGTACAGCGGCGCCGGGAAGCTGGCGCCGGCGCCAGTGACGTCCTGCGCGAACGACATCGCCGAGAACGACAAAGCGGCAAAGCCTGCGAGACTGCCCATGGCAATAGTGCGCGTCATCTTCATGAAGTTAACCCTTGAGGTTGGTTGAAAGATGATCGAACTCTAGGACGGTTTCGTGACATCCGTGTGACAGTCATGGTCAAGAAACAATGGCACGGCCCAGAGACAGCGCGGGCCTGGCTGTCACATTTTCTTCATGCTCCATCCCTAGACTGACCACGGCCCCATCGGTGGCATGACCGCCGGGCGCGCGCGCAAACCGACACGGCGCGCGGCTGCCCGCCCCATGGGCCATCCCGCTCCCACCAACTTCAAGAGCCGCTGTCAGCATGCCCCCACTCTCCCTGCCCCGCCGCCGCGCCCTGCAGTCCGTCGCGGGACTGGCCGCCGCGACCGCCTCCCTGGCCTGGTCCCAGCCTTCCAAGACCAACCCACGCGGGGGCGATCTGGCCGTCGCCCAGATCGTCGACATGTCCGCCGCGCAGCAGGATGTGTCCAAGGACCTGCTGATCGGTGCCCGCGCCGCCTGGCAGGATTTCAACGCCCGAGGGGGCCTGCGCGGCCACCGCGTCCAGCACCTCACGCTGGAAGTCGATGGCAGCGCCGCCAGCCTTCAGGCCGCCCTGCAGAACGTCCGCGACAACCCCGCCTGCCTGACCCTGTCCGCGACGGCCGGCGGCGTGGCGGCCAGCCAGCTCACCGCGCTGCTGGCCCGGGAAGCCCTGCCCATCGCCCACGTCGCGCCCTGGCTGCAGAACGCCAGCACCAGCATCGACGAGCGCACCTTTCCCATCTTCGCCTCGCGGCAGGAGCAGATCGCCCACGCGCTGAAGTCGCTCTCGTCGATGGGCGTGACCGAGGTCGGCGCCATCTACGCCTCGCCACAGGACCAGACCCTCTACCGCGAGGATGTGGAGCGCACCGCCCAGGCCCTCAAGCTCAAGCTGCAGAGCTTTCCCGCCACGGGGGACCTGCAGACGCTGGGCCAGCGCCTCACCCCCGGCACCCCCGCCCTCTTGCTGTTCATCGGCGGCACGCCGGAGCTGTTGCAGTTCACGCGCGGCCTGCAACGTCAGTCGCGCCAGCGCTACGTCGTGGCGCTGGCGGACGTGAACCTGCAGACCCTGGCCCAACTCGGCGGGGGACGGCACACGCCGGTGATCGCCACGCAGCCGGTGCCGCTGGTCGGCGCCAGCCTGCCCATCGTGCGCGCGTACCGGGAAACGCTGGCGCGCCTGTTCGAGGAGGCGCCCTCGCCGCTGAGCCTGGCTGGCTTCATCGCCGCGCGCTACACGCAGGCCGTGCTGCAGGGCGTGGACGGCCCGCTGACCCGGCCAAGCGTGCTGGCCGCCTTCCAGCGCCGGGCCCCCGTGGACCTGGGCGGCTACCGCGTGAGCTACAGCGCGCAGCACCACGGCAGCAGCTTCGTCACCCAAAGCATGCTGACCACCGACGGCCGGATGGTGGGCTGAAGGACGGGATACGGGCATGCGCGTGAGGGTCGAGTGCTATGCTGCCGCCGAATTCACCACGCCAGCCATGAAAAACGGTACTCGCCTCGCCGCTGTGGACTTAGGGTCCAACAGCTTCCGCCTCGAAATTGGTCGCCTCGACCACGGACAGATCCACCGCACCGAATACCTGAAGGAAACCGTCCGCCAGGGCAATGGCCTGGACGCCGAACGTAACCTCTCGCTGGAGGCGATGCAGCGCGGCTGGGACTGCCTGGCGCGCTTCGGCGAGCGCCTGGCCGGCTTCGACGCGTCGCAGGTGCGCGCGGTGGCCACGCAGACATTGCGTGAGGCCGCCAACCGTGACGTCTTCCTGGCGCGCGCCCAGCAGGTGCTCGGCTTTCCGATCGACGTCATCGCCGGTCGCGAGGAAGCCCGCCTGATCTACCAGGGCGTCGCCCACCTGCTGCCGCAGTCGGACGAGCGACGCCTGGTGGTGGACATCGGCGGACGCTCCACGGAGCTCATCCTCGGACAGGGCACCGCGGCGCAAACCATGGAGTCCTACCGCCTCGGCAGCGTCGGCTGGTCGATGAAGTACTTTGCCGAGGGTCAGTTCACCGCCCGGGCCTTCGACGTCGCCGAAATCGCCGCCAAGGCCGTGCTCGACGAGGCGCTCAACGCCTACCGGCGCAGCAGCTGGGACGTGGCCTACGGCTCCTCCGGCACCATCGGCGCCGTCTGCGACGTGCTGGCCGCCGCCGGCTGGCCCGCGGGCAGCGTGACGCGCGCGAGCCTGGACTGGCTGCGCGAGAAGCTGATCAAGGCGCAACGGGCCGACCACGTGCGGCTTGACGCGCTGAAGGACGACCGTCGTCCGGTGATCGGCGGCGGGCTGTCCGTGCTACGCGCGGTGTTCGACCTGCTGGAGATCGACGAGATGCACGCCGCGCAGGGCGCGCTGCGCCATGGCGTGCTGTACGACCTGCTGGACCGCGAGCTGGACCAGACCGACGTGCGCTCGGCCACCGTGCAGCGCCTGGTTCGCAAGTTCGAGGCCGATGTCCATCAGGCTCAGCGCGTGGGCCGCACGGCCGTGCACCTGTTTCGCCAGACGCTGCCCGCGATGGACGAGGAGGAGCGCGAGCGCGTGGAGCGCAAGCTGGCCTGGGCCGCACAGCTGCATGAGATCGGCGCGCACATCTCGCCCAGCAACTACCACCGGCACGGCGCCTACATCCTCGACAACGCCGATGCGCCGGGCTTCGCGCTGAGCGAGCTGCACCGCCTAAGCCAGCTGGTGCTGGGCCATCGAGGCAAGCTGCGCAAGCTTGACCTCGATCTGGAGGACCACCTGCTGGTCAAGCAGCTCATGGCGCTGCGCCTGGCCGTCATCCTGTGCCACGCACGACGCGATCCCGACGTGCAGGGCGTGACGCTGGCCAGCGATCCGGCGCGGCGCTTCAGCCTGGGCACCCTTCCCGGCTGGGCTGAGGCCTGGCCCCAGTCGGCGCACCTGCTGCGCGAGGAGGCGCAGTCCTGGCAGAAAACGCCCTGGACGCTGCACTTGCAGGGGATGTGACGCAGACCGGCGGGCACCTCGAACAGTCGCAAAAAACGGTATAAACTGTATATACCGTTTTTTTGAGAGTACCCGTATGTCCCCTGCCGAGAAAACCGCCCCCGTCAAGACCGACGCCACCGCGCCGACCACGAGCGTGCCGCTGAGCGCACCGGCCACCGCCGAGGCCAAGCCTGCCGCCAAAGCCCCCGCCAAATCGGTCAGCGCCGCCAAGACGCCGAAGGCCGCCAAACCCGCTGAGAAGGCCAGCACGGTCGTCGCCAAACCCGTCAAGGAGAAGAAACCCAAGCTGGTGCGCGACAGCTTCACCATGCCGAAGAATGAATACGTCGTCATCGACGAGCTCAAGCAGCGTGCCGCCGGGCTGGCGCGCCCGGCGAAGAAGAGCGAGCTGCTGCGCGCCGGTATCAAGGCCCTGGCCGCCCTCGACGACACCGCCCTGCTGGCCGCGCTGGCCCATGTGCCGGCGATCAAGACCGGCCGGCCGAAGAAGGACTGAACGCGGTCAGAGCAGTTCGGGGGACTGCATGGCGAGCAGCACGGCTTGCACCTGCCCGTCGCGCTCGCGGCTGCGTAGCCACCAGACCGATCCTTTGCGCACCGCGCATTCGCCGGCGCGCAGGCCGAGCAGCTCGGCCACGGTCTGCCCCAGGGTGGGCTGATGCCCCACTAGCAACACCGGACCGCGGCCATGCGGCCACCCCGCCAACGCCAGCAGCTGCGCCGGCGTGGCCTGCGGCGCCAGTTCGTCGCTCAACCTGAACTTGCGGCCCAGCGCCAGCACCGTCTGCTCGGTGCGCCGCGCCGGACTGGCCCAGACCCGCGCCCCCTCAGGCAACTGACGATCCAGCCAGGCGGCCATGCGCGCCGCCTGCTTCTCGCCACGCGGCGTCAGCGTCCGCGCCAGATCGTCGCCCCCTTCGGTCAGCTCATGGGCTTCGGCGTGCCGCCAGAGGATCAAGTCCATGCTCAATCCCGCTCGCTGCCGTGCGCGGCGTAGCGGGCCGCCAGCGCGTTCTGTGCGCCATGGCCATTCTTCGCGGCGGCCGAATGGTAGACGCCATCGGCGCCGAGATCCCAGGCGTCGCGCCCGTCGTGCAGGTAGGCCACCAGGCACTCGTCGATGATGCGCTGGCGCAGCGCCGGATCGGTCACCGGCCAAGCCAGCTCGATGCGGCGCAGCATGTTGCGGTTCATCCAGTCGGCGCTGGACAGGTACAGGTCCTCCACCTCGTCGCAGCGAAAGTAAAACACCCGCGAATGCTCCAGGAAACGGCCGATCACCGAGCGCACCCGGATGTTGTCAGTCAGCCCCGGCAGACCCGGCGGCAACATGCAGGCGCCGCGCACGATCAGGTCGATCTTCACGCCGTGCTGACCGGCGCGGATCAGCGCCTGGATCAACTCGACATCGGTCAGTGCGTTCATCTTCGCGACGATGCGCGTCGTCTGCCCACGCGACGCCGCCTCGCCCAGCGCGTTGATGCGCTCGATCATCTGGCGGTGCAGGTTGAACGGCGCCACCAGCAAGCGGTTCATGCGCGGCAGCCTACTCTGACTGGCCAGGTGGACGAACAACTGGTCCATGTCGGCCGTGAGCTTCGGGTCGGCGGTCAGGTAGCTCAGGTCGGTGTACAGGCGCGCGGTGCGCGTGTTGTAGTTGCCAGTAGACAGATGGCCGTAGCGGCGCAGCACCTTGCCCTCGCGCCGGGTCACCAGCAGCATCTTGGCGTGGGTCTTCAGGCCGACCACGCCATACACCACCTGGGCCCCGATCGACTCCAGCATCTCGGCCCAGTTGATGTTGGCCTCTTCGTCGAAGCGCGCCTTCAGTTCCACCACGGCGGTGACTTCCTTGCCGCGCCGCACCGCCTCGGTCAGCAGATCCATCAGCGCGGAATCGCTGCCAGTGCGGTAGATGGTCTGCTTGATCGCCAAGACCTGCGGGTCGTAGACGGCTTCGCGCAGGAAGGCCAGCACGCCGTCGAAGCTCTCGAACGGCTGGTGGATCAGCACATCGCCTTCGCGCAAGCGTGCCAGCACCGAACCGGCTGCCGCCAGTTGCTTCGGGAACGAGGCCTGGTAGCGCGGGAACAGCAGCTGCGGTGCATCGATCAGGTCGATCAGCTGCGTCAGGCGCACCAGGTTCACCGGGCCGGGCACGCGGTACAGCACCTGCTCGGGCAGACTGAATTCGCGCAGCAGGAACTCGGCCAGGTAGTCCGAGCAGCCCGCCGACACCTCCAGCCGCACGGCCTGACCGTAATGCCGGTGCTGCAGCCCCTCGCGCAGCGCGGCGCGCAGGTCGTCCACGTCGTCCTCGTCCACCGCCAGGTCGGAGTGGCGCGTGACGCGGAACTGGGAAAACTGACCCACGTCGCGCCCGGGGAACAGCTCCGCCAGGTGGGCGCGAATGACGCTGGACAGGGAGACAAACAGCGTCTGTCCGTCCGACACCTTGGCCGGCAGGCGAATCAGGCGCGGCAGCACGCGCGGCACCTTGACGATGGCAATCTCGTTGGCGCGGCCGAAGGCATCCATGCCGCCCAGGCGCACGATGAAGTTGAGCGACTTGTTGGCGACCTGCGGAAACGGATGCGCCGGGTCCAGGCCCACGGGAACCAGCAGCGGCTGGACCTCGCGCTCGAAATACTCGTGCACCCAGCGTCGCTGCGCCGGATTGCGCTCGCCGTGCGAGACGATGCGGATGCCCTCGCGCTCAAAGGCCGGCAGCAGCAGATCGTTGTAGACGGCGTACTGCTTCGCGACCACCGCCCGCAGGGCCGTCGCCAGCGCCTGGAAGCTCCGCATGGAGTAGACGCCCTTGTGCTCGCCGCTCTGGAAGGAGGTCAGATGCGGCGCTGCGCGGACCTCGCAGAACTCGTCGAGGTTGGACGAGACGATGCACAGGAAACGCAGCCGCTCCAGCAGCGGCACCTCCGGGCGACGCGCCCAGTCCAGCACCCGCTCGTTGAACGCCAGGATGCTGTGGTCGCGGTCGAGCAACGGCACCTCGGTGTGTACCGGGGCCAGGTGTTCAGAAGAAGAAATAGACATCAGGCATCCAGCAACATGACAAAAGCATGACGGATTATTTATGGCTCGGATGACAATGATGTGACATCCCTGTCATCAAGCACAAGCGCCCGGCTCGTCGCGGTCCGCCGCGCCACCACCAGATGCCCCGCGAACAGGTGCGCCGCATGGGCCCAGCTGAACGCCAGGGCCCTTGCGCGCGCCGCGTGGCGCGGCACGGCCAGGGCCTCGTAGCAGGCCTGGCGCAGATCGGCGTGCAGCGCGCCACCCTGTGCGCCGGCCGCGCCCGCGCCCAGCACCTCCAGTGGGCCGTCCACCGGATAGGCCGCCACGGGCGTGCCGCAGGCCATGGCTTCCAGCATCACCAGGCCGAAGGTCTCCGAGCGGCTGGGAAAGACAAACAGGTCGGCCGCGGCATAAACGCGGGCCAGCTCCTCGCGCGGCAGCACGCCGAGCCAGCGCACCTGCGGGTAGCGCTCCTTCAGCACAGCCTCCAGCGGACCGACGCCGCAGACCACCTTGGTCCCCGGCAGGTCCAGCTGCAGGAAGGCCTCGATGTTCTTTTCGTACGAGACGCGACCGACGAACAGCGACACTGGATGGGCCAGCACCCCCAGCGGCGGGTAGGAAGTGACTTCGCCGACGTGACGGAATAGCCCGGTGTCCACCCCGTGCGTCCAGGGGCGCAGGTTGCGAAAGCCGCGCTGCGCCAGCATGCGCAACACGCCCTGCGTCGGCACCAGCACGCCGGACGACGGACGGTGGAAATGGCGAAACAGCGCATAGCCCCAGGACAGCGGAACCTTCAGCGCCGCGTGCAGGATCTCCGGGAACTTGGTGTGAAAGGCCGTGGTGAAGGCCAGGCCATGGCGCAGGCAGTAGCGCCGTGCGGCCCAGCCCAGTGGCCCCTCGGTGGCGATGTGCACCGCCTCCGGCTGCAGGCGGTCCAGCATCGCTGCCAGCGCCTTGCCCGGGCGCACGGACAGGTCGATGCCGGCATAGCCGGGACAGGGCCGGGTACGGAACAGGCCGGGGTGAATCACCTCCACGGCATGCCCCATCCCCTGCAGCTCACGCACGAGTTCCAACAGCGTGGTGACCACGCCGTTGACCTGCGGCATCCAGGCGTCGGTGATCAGCGCGAGCCTCATGCGGCCACCGCCTGCCGGCCATCCCGCGCAGGCGCGCCATGGCTCGCGACGCCCCAGTGCACCAGTTCCAGCCGGCCGTCCTGGTGCTCGACCAGCGCCGTGCGGCTCTCCACCCAGTCGCCATCGTTGCAGTACAGGATGGCATCGATCTCGCGCATCTCGGCGCGGTGGATATGGCCGCAGACCACGCCCTGGTGGCCGCGCCGGCGCGCCTCGGCCGCGACGGCCTGTTCAAAATCAGTCACGTAGTTCAAAGCCTTCTTGACCTTGTGTTTGAGGTAGGCCGACAACGACCAGTACGGCAGACCCAGGCGCGCCCGCAGGCTGTTCAGATGCCGGTTCAGCCTGAGCGTGAATTCGTAGAGGTTGTCGCCCACATAGGCGAGCCAGCGCGCGCACTGGATCACGCCGTCGAAGTAGTCGCCGTGGATCACCCAGAGCCGGCGGCCGTCGGCGGTCTCGTGCACGGCCTCCTCCAGCACCTCGATGCCGCCGAACGAGTGGCCGATGAAGCCGCGCGCGAACTCGTCGTGGTTGCCCGGCACGAAGACGACGCGGCAGCCCTTGCGCGCGCGGCGCAACAGCTTCTGCACCACGTCGTTGTGCGACTGCGGCCAGTACCACTTGCGGCGCAGCTGCCAGCCATCGATGATGTCGCCCACCAGGTACAGCGCGTCGCTCGGGTGCGCCTTCAGGAAGTCCAGCAGCGCGGCGGCCTGGCAGCCGGGCGTGCCCAGGTGCAGGTCGGATATGAAGACCGCACGCAGACGCTCGCGGCCTGGCTCCTCGTCACGAGGGCCGGCGTCCTGGTTGGCGGCCGCCCGCACGGCGGAGCCCAGCCATTCCGTCGTTTCGAAACGCATGCCTTGTCGTCGCCCGAACAGCCTCTGTCCTGCCTTCATTGACCGCCCAGGAAATGCTTGCGGTAGCGCGGCGGGAGGTCGGCGATGCGCATCAGCATCGGCAGGTCGGCGGTGTTGAAGTCGGGATCCCAGGCCGGCGCGCCGAGCACGCGTGCGCCCAGGCGCAGGTAACCCTTGATCAGCGCCGGCGGCTCGATCGGCAGCGAGCTGTCGAGCTGCTCCACCGGCAACGGCAGGCGCGGCAGCACGTGGTATTCGATCGGCGCCAGGTGCGTCTGCCGCACCTGACGCCAGATGCTGGCCGCCGCGTCACCGCTGACGATGCCGTTGTGCAGCATGGGGATGCTGGCACAGCCGATCATGGTGTCGAGTTGGTTGCGCACCATGAACTCGGCCAGCGCACCCCACAGCGCGAGGATCACGCCACCGTGGCGGTGGTCCGGATGAACGCAGCTGCGCCCCAGCTCGACCATGCGCGCGCGCAGACTGCGCAGGCGCGTCAGGTCGAACTCGGTGTCGCTGTAGGTGCTGCCGACGCGCCGTGCCTGGGCCGGCGTGAGCACGCGGTAGGTCCCCACCACCTCGCGCGTGGCCTCGTCGCGCACCAGCAGGTGCTCGCAGTAGTCGTCGAACAGGTCCACGTCATGGCCGGGCAAAGAGGTGTCCAGCCGCGCGCCCATCTCGCCGGCAAAGACGGCATGCCTCAGACGCTGCGCCTCGCGGACTTCGTCCTGGTGGCGGGCCCACGCCACTTCAATGCCGCCCCGCCCGCTCGCAGCAGGCTGCCCCAGGTCAGTCCCCTGGCCGCGCGGATGAAGTAACCCCCTGGGCCGGGCCACGGGCGAAAGGGCGAACGTCGGGTTGGGCAGTTCTTTCATGTCGTTCTCCTGAAGTGTTTTGTCGATCTGTCAGTGCGGTCTGGACAAAGGAAAGCCCCGCCAGGCGGGGCTTGAACCAGAGGGATCAGGTGCCGACGAGGCCGCCATCGCGGCGCCGCACCACCACCGTGGCCGAACGCGGCCGGCCGCCGGCGGGACCGTCCGGCCAGCTGCTCACGGCCTGGGGATGGGCCGGATCGCTGCGCTCGCTCGGGCTTTCGCCCGGGTGCTGGATGTTGAGGAAAAGGGTGCGGCCATCGGGCGTGCTGGTCACGCCGGTGATCTCGCAGCCACGCGGCCCGGTCAGGAAGCGGCGCGTCTCGCCGCTGGCCGGATCAACCGCCAGCATCACGTTGTTGCCGAGCCGGGCCAGGTCGCCCTTGCCCATGGCCGAGGTGGACATGTCGGTCTGCACCCAGAGCACGCCGCGCGCGTCCATCCACAGGCCGTCCGGGCAGGCGAAGGCGTCGCCGCGCACGTTGCCGCGCGCATCCTCGCGCGCATTGGCCGGGTCGCCGGCCAGCACGAAGTGGTTCCAGACGAAGCGCTCGCCGTCGAAATCCACCGCCTCGCGCCACTTGATGATGTGCCCCATGCTGTTGTGGCCACGCGGGTTGGCCGCATCCACGCCGGGGTGGCCGGGCGTGCCGCGCTGGCTGTTGTTGGTCAGGGTGCAATAGACCTCGCCGCGCCCCTGATCGACCGCGATCCATTCCGGGCGATCCATCTTGGTGGCGCCGAGCAGGTCGCTCGCCTGGCGGGCCTTGATCAGCACCTCGCCCTGGTCGGCGAAGCCGTTGGCCACGGTCAGCGGCCCCAGGCCATGCACCAGCGCCAGCCAGCGCCCCTGGCCGCCCGCCTCGAACTGCGCCACGAACAGCGTGCCGTGGTCCAGCAGTTCGGCATTGGCGCGCGCACCACCGGGCCGGATGCGGTCGCGGCTGACGAACTTGTAGATGTACTCGAAGCGCGCGTCTTCGCCCGAATAGACGACCGCACGACCGTCCTTGGTGACGGCCACCGTCGCGCCCTCGTGCGCGGCGCGACCCAGCGCCGTGCGCTTGATCGGCGTGGCGCTCGGGTTCATCGGGTCGATCTCCACCACCCAGCCGAAGCGGTGCGGCTCGTTCGGGTGCCGTCCCGCGTCGAAGCGCTCGTCGTGCTCGTGCCAGCGGTAGCCGGCCGGCGCCCCTGGCTTCAGGCCCCAGCGCGCCTCGTGCACACTCGGCGCCTCCGGGCCCTTGAAGTAGTTGATGAAATTCTCTTCACAGGTCAGGTAGGTACCCCAGGGGGTGATGCCGCTGCCGCAGTTGTTGAGCGTGCCCAGCACGCGGCGCCCGCTCGGGTCGGCCACCGTCTGCATGAGTGCGTGGCCGGCCGCCGGCCCGCTGATCGCCATCGGCGTGCTGGCCGTGATGCGGCGCGCCCAGGGCGAAGGCAGCACGGTGCGCCACCGCCCCTCCTCCAGCGCCACCTCCACCACCGAAACACCGTGCGCGGCCTGCGCCTTGCGTACCTTGGCGGCATGCCAGGTCTTCATGCCATCCGGGTGCAGCAGGCCGTCGTCCACGTACTCGTGGTTCATCACCAGCAGGCCGCTCTTGGAGCCCTCCAGCGCGAAGTAATGGATGCCATCGTGGTGCATGCCGAACTGCGCCGCCTGCTCGTCGGCACTGTTGCTCGCGTCAGACTTGAACGCCGGCAGCTCGCCCGACAGGCCCACCGGATCACCCCAGGGCGCGATCACCTGCGCCACATAGCCGGGTGGCACCACGATCGCGTCGGCCGTGGACACCGGCACGCCCTGGAAGCCGATCAGCGACTTGCCACCCGTCGCCGGGATGGCGCAACCGGCCAGACCGGCAAAAAGGCCGCCGATCGCCCCTGCCATGCCGCCCTTGACGAACAGCCGCCGCGCCGGATCCGACACCTGGTGGATGCTCGGATTCACGGAGCGATTGGAATCCTCCATCGCGCTGAAGTCTTTGCTCATGACACCGTGTCTCTTCGAATGGAATGCCGTGATGGTCGCGCCCAGGCATGTCATCCGCGTGGCACCGACATGTCAGTTCGGTGACGGTGCAGGCATTTTCAGCATCCGACTGCCGGCATCAATTCAATATTTCAATTATTATTGAATCATGAAAACGATGACGCTCGACGAAACCGTGGCGGTGAAGGCGCTGGCCGCGCTGGCCCAGGCACAGCGCCTGCGCGCCTTCCGCGCCCTGGTGGCGGCCGGCCCCGAGGGCCTGACACCCGGCGCCATGGCCGAGCAGTTGGCCGTCGCGCCCAGTGCCCTGTCCTTTCACTTGAAGGAATTGGTGCATGCAGGCTTGGTCAGCAGCGAGCCGCGCGGGCGCCACCTGATCTACCGCGCCAGCTTCGCGCAAATGAATGCGCTGCTGGCCTATCTCACCGAGCATTGCTGCGAGGGCGGCACTTGCGACCTCCAGCCGCAGGCCGCAGCCTGTGGTCATTGCTGACCCTTGTCCTGTTTTTCATCCCAGGGAAACCACCATGAGACGCTTCCACGTGCATCTGCATGTCAATGATCTGGATGCCAACATCCGCTTCTATTCCACGCTGTTTCACCAGCCGCCGGCCCGCACCGAGGCCGACTACGCCAAGTGGATGCTGGAGGATCCGCCCGTCAATTTCGCCATCTCGACGCGCGGCGCCGCGCCCGGCCTGGACCACCTCGGCATCCAGGTCGACAGCAGCGAGGACCTGGCCACGCTGAAGGCCCAGGCGCAGCAGGCCGACCTGGCGCTGCTGGACGAAGGCGAGACCACCTGCTGCTATGCGCGCAGCGACAAGTACTGGGTGACCGATCCGCAGGGCGTGGCGTGGGAACAGTTCCACACCCTGGACAGCATCCCGGTGTTCAGCGAAGCGCCGGCCACGCCGGACGCCTGCTGCGCGCCGCAAGCCACGCCAGCAGCGGCGACCACGGGCTGCTGCACGCCGGCGGCCACTAGCGCCTCCGGCTGCTGCCCCCCCTCCTCGGCCAAGTCCGGCTCCTCCTGCTGCTGAACACCGCATGACCGACACCTCCCGCCCCCTGAACGTGCTGTTCCTGTGCACCCACAACTCGGCACGCAGCATCCTGGCCGAAGCCCTGCTCAACCATCTCGGCGCCGTCAACGGCGTGCGCCGCTTCCAGGCCTATTCGGCCGGCAGCAGCCCGCGCGACAACCAGCAGCCCAACCCGCTCGGACTACAGGTGCTGCAGGCCGCCGGCATTGAGACGGCCGGCCTGCGCAGCAAGAGCTGGGACGAGTTCGCCGGCCCGGACGTCCCGCCCATGGACCTGATCATCACCGTCTGCGACAACGCCGCCGGCGAGACCTGCCCCTACTGGCCAGGCCACCCCGCCACCGCGCACTGGGGCTACCCCGACCCCTCCGCCGGTGACGCACCGGATGCGCAGAAGCTGGTCGCGTTCCGCCAGACCCTGCACGCGCTGCACCAGCGGCTGGAACTGCTGGTCAGCCTGCCGCCCGAGAAGCTGCAGAGGACCCTGCTGCAGGACACGGCACGTGCCCTGATCCACCACTGACCCCGTTCACATCCGAGAGGAGAATTTTTCGTGGAAATCACTTGTGAATCGCCCGCGCGCGAGGCGGCCAGCGCACCGATGAGCGTGTTCGAGCGCTACCTGACGGTCTGGGTATTCCTGTGCATCGTCGCCGGCATCGCCCTGGGCCAGTGGTGGCCCGGACTCTTCCAGGCCATCGGCCGGCTGGAGGTGGCCCAGGTGAACCTGCCCGTGGGCGGGCTGATCTGGGTCATGATCATCCCGATGCTGGTCAAGGTCGATTTCGGCGCACTGCACGAGGTCCGCCAGCACGTCAAAGGCATCGGCGTCACGCTGTTCGTCAACTGGCTGGTCAAGCCGTTCTCGATGGCGCTGCTGGGCTGGCTGTTCATCCGCCATCTGTTCGCACCGTGGCTGCCCGCGGACCAGCTGGACAGCTACATCGCCGGCCTGATCCTGCTCGCCGCCGCGCCCTGCACCGCCATGGTGTTCGTCTGGAGCCGGCTCACCGGAGGTCATCCGCTGTTCACCCTGTCGCAGGTTGCGCTGAACGACGGCATCATGATCGTGGCCTTCGCGCCTTTGGTCGCGCTGCTGCTGGGCATCTCGGCCATCAGCGTGCCGTGGGACACGCTGCTGACCTCGGTGGTGCTGTACATCGTGATCCCGGTCATCCTCGCCCAGCTCTGGCGCAAGGCCCTGCTGGCCCGCGGCCAGGCTGCCTTCGACGCGGCCATGGCCCGCATCGGCCCATGGTCGATCACCGCCCTGCTGGCCACGCTGGTGCTGCTGTTCGCCTTCCAGGGCGAGGCCATCCTGCAGCAGCCGCTGGTCATCGCCCTGCTGGCCGTACCGATCCTGATCCAGGTGTTCTTCAATTCGGCGCTGGCCTACTGGCTCAATCGGGCCGTCGGCGAGAAGCACAACATTGCCTGCCCGTCGGCGCTGATCGGCGCCTCCAACTTCTTCGAGCTGGCGGTGGCAGCCGCGATCAGCCTGTTCGGCTTCCACTCCGGCGCCGCGTTGGCCACCGTGGTCGGCGTACTGATCGAGGTGCCGGCCATGCTGCTGGTGGTGCGCGTGGTCAACCGCTCCAAAGCCTGGTATGAACGCGCCTGAGCCATCACCCCAAGGAAACCCATCCCCATGAACGACATCACGATCTACCACAATCCCAAGTGCGGCACCTCGCGCAACACGCTGGCGCTGATCCGCAACAGCGGCGCCGAGCCGCGCGTCATCGAGTACCTGAAGACCCCGCCGAGCCGGGTTGAGCTGTTGGCCTTGATCGCCGCCAGCGGCCTGACCGTGCGCGAGATCATGCGCAGCAAGGAGGCGCTGTACCAGGAGCTGGACCTCGCCAACCCGGCCCGTGGCGACGACGAGCTGATCGACGCCATGCTGGCGCATCCGATCCTGATCAACCGCCCGATCGTGGTGACCCCGCTCGGCACGCGCCTGTGCCGGCCGTCGGAAGCGGTGCTCGACATCCTGCCGCAGCCGCAGCGCGGCGCGTTCACCAAGGAAGATGGCGAGCCGGTGGTGGACGCGCAAGGCCGGCGCGTCACACCGGCGGGTCGTTAAGGCCCGCTCAGGCCGCGCGCACGGCCTCGGCCAAGCGCTCGGCGCAGGCCTTGGCCTGCACGGCGTCGCGAGCTTCCACCATCACGCGCAGCAGCGGCTCGGTGCCGCTGGCACGAATCAGCACGCGCCCCGCGTTGCCAAGGTCCGCTTCCACCGCCTGGGTCGCTTCGGCCAGGCTGCGGTTGGCCCTCCAGTCCTGACCGGGCTGCAGGCGCACGTTGATCAACGTCTGCGGGAACAACGTGACGCCGGCCAGCAACTCCGCCATCGTCTTGCCACTGCCCACGCAGGCCTGCAGCACCTGCAGCGCGCTGATCAAGCCGTCACCGGTGGTGTGCTTGTCGAGCGCCAGCAGGTGGCCGGAGCCCTCCCCGCCCAGCACCCAGTGGTGCTTGTGCAGCTCTTCGAGCACGTAGCGGTCGCCCACCTTAGCGCGCACGAACTTGACACCTTTGTCCTTGAGTGCCACTTCGACGGCCATGTTGGTCATCAGCGTGCCCACGGCACCGGGCACATCCTCGTCGCGCGCGATGCGGTCCGCCACCATCAGGTAGAGCAGCTCGTCGCCGTTGTAGAGGCGGCCGGTGGCATCGACCAGTTGCAGGCGGTCAGCGTCGCCGTCCAGCGCCACACCATAGTCGGCCTTGTGCGCCTTGACCGCCTCCACCAGCGCCTGCGGGTGGGTGGCACCCACTTCGTGGTTGATGTTCAGGCCATCCGGCGCGCAGCCGATCGCGATCACGTCGGCGCCGAGTTCATGGAACACTTTGGGCGCGATCTGATAGGCCGCGCCGTGCGCCGCATCGACCACGATCCTCAGCCCCTTGAGCGTCAGGTCGTTGGAGAAGGTGCTCTTGCAGAACTCGATGTAGCGCCCGGCCGCGTCGTCCAGCCGCCTCGCCTTGCCCAGGCTGGCGGAGTCCACCCAGGCCGGCGGTTCCTCCAGCGCAGCCTCCACATCGCGCTCCCAGGCGTCGGACAGCTTGGTGCCCTGGGCGCTGAAGAACTTGATGCCGTTGTCCGGAAACGGGTTGTGGCTGGCGCTGATCACCACGCCGAGGCTGGCGCGCTGCGCGCGGGTCAAGTAGGCGACGGCCGGGGTCGGCACCGGGCCGAGCAGCACCACGTCCACCCCGGCCGAATTGAAGCCGGACTCCAGTGCGCTTTCGAGCATGTAGCCGGAAATGCGGGTGTCCTTGCCGATCAGGACCACCGGGTGCGCCTCGGTCCTTTTCAGCACCCGACCGACGGCATGCGCCAGGCGCAGCACGAAGTCGGGCGTGATCGGGGATTGCCCCACGGTGCCGCGGATGCCGTCGGTGCCAAAGTAATTGCGTGTCATGTTGTTGTTTCCCTGTGAATACGGTGGGCAAAGATTGTAGGTGCTGCGCTGCAGCATCTCGATGGGCGCGGTTGCCCGGGCTGCCTGCGCGCTACGCCGCGGCCTGCATCGCCTGCCAGACCCGCAGTGCCTGCACCGTCTCGCGCACGTCGTGCACGCGCACGATGGCCGCGCCGCGCTCCACCGCCAGCAGCGCGGCGGCGACACTGGCCATCACACGTTCCCGCGGCGGCAGCGGCTGCCCTTCGACGGCCGTGACGGCGCCCAGCGAAGACTTGCGCGACCAGCCGATCAGCAGCGGATAGCCGAGCGACAGAAACTCCCGCTGGCGCGCCAGCAGGCTGAAGTTTTGCGCGACCGTCTTGCCGAAGCCGACACCGGGATCGAGCGTGATGCGCTCGGGGGCCACGCCCAGCGCACGCAGGCGATCGGCCCCATCCCGCAGGAAGGCCATGACCGGCGGCACCACATCGCCGTCCATCGGCGCGTTCTGCATGGTGACCGGCTCGCCGTGCATGTGCATCAGGCAGACGCCGCAACTCGGGTGACGCGCCACGACCTGGGCGGCATCGCCCTGGCGCAGGCCCCAGATGTCGTTGATGATGTCGGCCCCCTCGTCCAGTACCGCCTGCATCACCTCGGGTTTGTAGGTGTCCACCGAAATCGGCACGTTCAGCTTCACCGCCTCGCGCACCAGCGGCACCACGCGCACCAGTTCCTCGGCCAGCGGCACCGGCGGAATGCCGGGCCGGGTGGATTCGCCACCAATGTCGAGGATCTGCGCGCCGTCGCGCAGCAGCTGCTCGCAGTGGCGCAAGGCCTCGACCGTGCCGGCATGCTGCCCGCCGTCGGAAAACGAGTCCGGGGTGACATTGACGATCCCCATCACCTGGGGCTGACGCAGGTCGATCTGGAAGCGCGTGGTTTGCCAGTACATGGTGTGCGAAAAATCAGCTTCAGAAACGACAAGGGGGCCGAAGCCCCTTTGCACGAGGAACGCCGGAAAGACGATCCCGATCAGGCGGCGGACGGCCGCGGTTCGGTCTTCACGGCCGCGTTCCCACCGCTTCCGTCGCCGCCAGATGACGGGGCGCGCGGCGTCCAGTCCTTGGGCGGGCGCGGCGCGCGACCAGCCATGATGTCGTCGAGCTGGTCGGCATCGATGGTTTCCCACTCCAGCAATGCCTTGGCCATGGCATGCATCTTGTCGCTGTGCTCCTCGATCAGCTGACGCGCCAGACCGTACTGCTCATCGATGATGCGGCGCACCTCGGCGTCGACCTTCTGCATGGTGGATTCGCTCATGTTCGTGGTCTTGGTGACCGAGCGGCCCAGGAACACCTCACCCTCGTTCTCCGAATACACCATCGGGCCCAACGCCTCGGTCATGCCGTAGCGCATCACCATGTCGCGTGCAATGTGTGTGGCGCGCTCGAAGTCGTTGCTCGCGCCGGTGGTCATCTGGTGCATGAACACCTCTTCGGCGATGCGGCCGCCGAACAGCATGCTGATCTGATTCAGCATGTACTCCTTGTCGTAGCTGTAGCGATCCTGCTCGGGCAGGCTCATGGTCACGCCCAGGGCGCGGCCGCGCGGGATGATGGTGACCTTGTGGACCGGATCGCACTTGGGCAGCAGCTTGCCGATCAGCGCGTGGCCCGCCTCGTGGTAGGCCGTGTTGCGGCGCTCCTCCTCGGGCATGACCATGCTCTTGCGCTCGGGGCCCATGAGGATCTTGTCCTTGGCCTTTTCAAAGTCCTGCATCTCGACCACGCGTGCGTTGCGGCGCGCGGCCATCAAGGCGGCCTCGTTGCAGAGGTTGGCCAGATCAGCGCCGCTCATGCCGGGCGTGCCGCGCGCGATGATGGCGGCGTTCACGTCCTGTCCGATCGGAATCTTGCGCATGTGCACGTTCAGGATCTGTTCGCGGCCACGGATGTCGGGCAGCGTCACGTAGACCTGACGGTCGAAACGGCCCGGACGCAACAGCGCCGCATCCAGGATGTCGGGCCGGTTGGTCGCAGCCACCACGATCACGCCGAGGTTGGTCTCGAAGCCGTCCATCTCGACCAGCATCTGGTTGAGGGTCTGCTCGCGCTCGTCGTTGCCGCCGCCCAGGCCCGCGCCACGCTGGCGACCCACGGCATCAATTTCGTCGATGAAGATGATGCAGGGCGCGTTCTTCTTGGCGTTCTCGAACATGTCGCGCACGCGCGCAGCGCCCACGCCGACGAACATCTCGACAAAGTCGGAACCCGAGATGCTGAAGAAAGGCACCTTGGCCTCGCCGGCGATGCCCTTGGCCAGCAAGGTCTTGCCGGTGCCCGGCGGGCCGACCAGCAGCAGGCCGCGCGGGATGCGGCCGCCAAGTTTCTGGAACTTCTGCGGGTCCTTCAGGAAGTCCACGACCTCCTTGACCTCCTCCTTGGCCTCGTCGCAGCCGGCGACATCAGCGAAGGTCACCGTGTTGTTGTTCTCGTCCAGCATGCGCGCCTTGCTCTTGCCGAAGCTGAACGCGCCGCCCTTGCCGCCACCCTGCATCTGGCGCATGAAGTAAACCCAGACGCCGATCAACAGCAGCATCGGCCCCCAGCTGACCAGCAGGGTCATCAGCAGCGAACCTTCCTCACGCGGCTTGACGTCGAACTTGACGTTGTTGGCGATCAGGTCGCCAACCAAGCCACGGTCCAGGTAGGTGGCCGTGGTGCGCACGCGGCGCTCGTCGTTGGTCGTGGCGATGATCTCGGTCCCGCCCTGACCTTCCGAAATGGTGGCGGTCTTGATGCGGCTGCCCCGCACTTCTTCCAGAAAGTCAGAGTACCCCATGTAGGAGGCCCCTGCGGTGCCACGGCTGTCAAACTGTTTGAACACCGTAAACAGCACCATGGCGATGACCAGCCAGACGGCGATCTTCGAGAACCACTGATTATTCAAGCGAGGCTCCAGTCACAATAACTTCAGCAATGTCGGTTAGTTGCAGGTCATTTTAGGCGCTTCAAGCCATCCGACCAGGGAAATGAGCTCCTGCGTCCATGGCCGGCGCAAGGATTTACGGCACGTTACCGCACCAGAATTGACTCGTATCAAGTAGCTGCGGGCTTCTTGAGGCCGATGCCGACCAGGAAGGTTTCCGAGGATTTGTCACGCGACGCCTTGGGCTTGACCGGCTTGACGACCTTGAAGGTGTCCTTGAACAGCGTGACCAGCTGGCTGTAGCCACTTCCGTGGAACACCTTGGCTACCAGCGCACCTTCCGATTTCAGGTGATGCTGAGAGAATTCCACCGCCAGCTCCACCAGATGGGCGATACGCGCCGCGTCGACCGACTCGACACCGGACAGGTTGGGCGCCATGTCCGACACCACCACATCGGCCTTGCGCCCGGCCACCACGGCCTCCAGCCGCGCCAGCACCTCGGCCTCACGGAAGTCGCCCTGCAGGAAGGTCACGCCCTCGACCGGCTCCATCGACAGGATGTCCAGCGCGATGATCGTGCCGTTGAGTTCGCCCACAGCGGCGCCGGACGGCGACAGCTTTCGCCGCACATACTGGCTCCAGGCGCCTGGGGTGGAGCCCAGGTCCACCACCAGGTGACCGGGTTTGATCAGCCCCAGCGTCTCGTCGATCTCCTTTAACTTGTAGGCCGCGCGGGCACGGTAGCCCTCCTTGCTCGCCAGTCGGACGTAGGGGTCGTTGACGTGGTCGTTCAGCCACGCCTTGTTGACCTTTTTGCTCTTGGTTTTGACTTTCATTACTTATATGCCTATACGGGGATAATAGCGGGATGCCCCAAATTCAACTGACTCCTGCCCAGCGCAAGGTCCATCGCGCCGAGGCGCACCACCTTGACCCGGTCGTGATGATCGGCGCCGACGGCCTGACGCCGGCCGTGATCAAGGAAACCGACGCCGCGCTCAACGCGCACGGCCTGATCAAGATCCGCGTGCTCGGCGACGACCGCGCCGCACGCGAGGCGATGTACCAGCAACTCGCCGACGCCCTGAATGCGGCCCCGATCCAGCACATCGGCAAGCTGCTGGTGCTCTGGCGCCCGCAGCCGACCAAGGAAAAGGCCATTGACGAGGATCGCAAGCCGGGTCCGCGCGACTTCAAGGTGCTCAAGTACAGCAAGCGCGGTGGCCAGCGCCCCGAGGTCAAGACGCTGCGCGTGCTCGGCAACCAGCGCCTGACGAAGGGCGGCCAGATCAAGCGCGCCAAGCCCAAGCAGAAGTCGGTCAAAAAAGGTCGCAACGACTAGAGTCGAACGATGGTGCAGGCTTCCACGCAGCGCAACGTCATCTGCATGAAATGGGGAACCAAGTACGGCCCCGAGTACGTCAACCGCCTCTATGCCATGGTACGTCGCCACCTGAGCGGCGACTTCCGCATGGTCTGCCTGACCGACGACGCCAAGGGCATCCGGCCCGAGGTCGAATGCTTCCCGATCCCGCCGCTGGACCTGCCGCCCGGCATTCCCGAGCGCGGCTGGACCAAACTGGTCAGCTTCAGTGCCAACCTGCATGGCTTGCAGGGGACGGCCCTGTTCCTCGACGTGGATGTGGTCATCGTCGGCGGGCTGGACGTCTTCTTCGAGCAGCCCGGCGAGTTCCTGATCATCCACGACTACAAGCGTCCCTGGCGCATCACCGGCAACTCGTCGGTGTACCGCTTCGAGCTGGGCGCACACCCGGACGTGCTGGACCACTTCCGGACGCATGTGGAGGAAATCCGGTCGAAGTACCGCAACGAGCAGGCCTACCTGTCGGACTTCCTGCACAAGCAGGGCAAGCTCGCCTACTGGCCCGCCGAATGGTGCCCGAGCTTCAAGTACCACAGCATCCCGGCCTGGCCGACCAACTACTGGAAGGCCCCGGTCGTCCCGCCGGGCGCGCGCATCGTGATCTTTCACGGCGAATGCAACCCGCCCGATGCGCTGGCTGGCCGGCGCAACCGGCGCTTGCGCTTCATCCGGCCGGCTCGCTGGGTGGCCGAGCACTGGCGGGAATGAGCCACGTGTGACGCAAGACAGCGGCTGTGGCCGCTGCGCGACATCAAGTCGTCGCCACCCAGGCGACGCCGTCACGCTCAAGGCACCGCTGGCTTCAAGGCTGGCGGCCCGCCGGCCAGCCGCCACAGCAGCACGAGCGTGCAGAACCACTGCAGCACGTAAAAGGCCATGCCCACGCCATGCCAGAGTTTGAGGTTCTCGCGCGCCACGATGCGCGGTGCCACGGCGAACTCCGTCAGCAATGCGAGCAACAGAGCACTCACTACAAGAAAGAGAGTCAACGATGGCCGCTGGGCGCCATGATGCTCCCGATTTGAACTGAAGAAAACCAGCAACAGCAGACCACAGGCAAGCGACATCCAAGTTTGCGCGCTGAACAGCTTGGCCGCCAAGTTGCCCGCCATTGCCGGCGTCGGCAGGTGGGCGAACAGCATCGGCACCACCAGGAAACCGAGGGTCGTCAGGCTGCCCCACCAAAGGGCCGCCAGCAAGACCGAAGCGCGCTGCGGCATCAGAGATAGGAGACGGCCACGATTTCGTAGCGCTTGATGCCACCGGGCGCCTGCACCTCGGCGGTGTCACCCTCCTCCTTGCCGATCAGCGCACGCGCGATCGGGCTGGAGATGTTGATCAGGCCCAGCTTCAGGTCGGCCTCGTCCTCGCCAACGATCTGGTACTTCACCGCCTCGCCGCTCTCCTCTTCCTCCAGTTCGACCGTGGCGCCGAACACCACGCGACCGCCAGCGTCCACTGCAGAAGGATCGATGATCTGGGCCGCCGACAGCTTGCCCTCGACTTCCTGGATGCGTCCTTCGATGAAGCCCTGCCGGTCCTTGGCCGCTTCGTACTCGGCGTTCTCGCTCAGGTCGCCCTGGGCACGCGCCTCGGCAATCGCGTTGATGACCGCCGGGCGTTCCACGGTTTTCAGGCGATGCAGCTCTTCCTTGAGCTTCTCGGCGCCGCGCTTGGTGATCGGAATGGTTGCCATGTCTGTAACTCCAGCATTCTTGATGCGCCGCCGTCTGCTCGGCGGCTCCTCGCCCCTCGTCGGCCGACCAGGCCCCTCGGGACGGGTACAAAAGGAAACCGCCGAGCGTTGCCGTTCGGCGGTGTCTGTATGACGCCATTATGCCCCGGCCGCCGGGCTTGCCAATAGGCTGACCCGGGGCGGTGCCGGCTGGCGGTCAGGCGGCCAGTTGCGCGTGCATCTCCTGCACGGAAATCACGTCAAGCTGGTCCAGGTACTTCATGCCCTCGACGGCTGCTTCCGCACCGGCGATGGTGGTGAAGGTGGTCACACGCGCCTGCAACGCGGAGGTTCGGATGGTGCGCGAGTCGACGATCGCGTTGCGACGTTCTTCCACCGTGTTGATGACCAAGGCAATCTCGTTGTTCTTGATCATGTCCACGATGTGCGGGCGGCCCTCGGTCACCTTGTTGACCACCTGCACCGGCACGCCGGCCACGCTGATGGCCGCCGCCGTGCCCTTGGTCGCGACCAGCTCGAAGCCCAGCGCCACCAGCTGGCGCGCCACCTCGACGGCGCGCGGCTTGTCGCCGTTCTTCACCGTCAGGAACACCTTGCCCGACGAGCTGCCATCGGCCTTGAGCGGACGCGGCAGCCTGGTGCCGGCGCCGATCTGGCTCTTGACGAAGGCTTCGCCGAAGGTCTTGCCCACGCCCATCACCTCGCCGGTGGACTTCATCTCGGGGCCGAGAATGGTGTCCACGCCCGGGAACTTGACGAACGGGAACACGGCTTCCTTGACGCTGAAGTAAGGCGGCGTCACTTCCTTCGTGATGCCCTGCTGCGCCAGCGTCTGGCCGGCCATGCAGCGCGCCGCGACCTTGGCCAGCTGGATGCCGGTGGCCTTGGAAACGAAGGGCACCGTGCGCGAGGCGCGCGGGTTCACTTCGAGCACATAGATCACGTCCTTGCCTTCGATGTTCTGGATCGCGAACTGCACGTTCATCAGGCCGACCACGTTCAGCGACGCGGCCATGGCGGCAGACTGGCGCTTGATCTCGGCCACGGTCTCGGCACTCAGGCTGTAGGGCGGCAGCGAGCAGGCGGAATCGCCACTGTGCACGCCGGCCTGCTCGATGTGCTCCATCACGCCACCGATGAAGGTCTTGCCTTCGGGGTCACGCAGGCAGTCCACGTCGCACTCGATCGCGTCGTTCAGGAAGCGGTCCAGCAGCACCGGCGAGTCGTTGCTCACTTTCACCGCCTCGCGCATGTAGCGCTCCAGGTCGCGCTGCTCGTGCACGATCTCCATCGCGCGGCCACCCAGCACGTAGCTCGGGCGCACGACCAGCGGATAGCCCAGGGCGGCGGCCTTCTCCAGCGCCTCGACTTCGGTACGCGCGGTGGCGTTGGGTGGCTGGCGCAGACCCAGGTCGTGCAGCAGCTTCTGGAAGCGCTCGCGGTCCTCGGCGGCGTCGATCATGTCCGGACTGGTGCCGATGATGGGCACGCCAGCGGCCTCCAGGCCCAGCGCGAGCTTCAGGGGCGTCTGGCCGCCATACTGCACGATCACGCCGGTCGGCTTTTCCTTGTCCACGATCTCCAGCACGTCTTCCAGCGTCAGCGGCTCGAAGTACAGGCGATCCGAGGTGTCGTAGTCGGTGGACACGGTCTCGGGATTGCAGTTGACCATGATGGTCTCGTAGCCATCCTCGCGCATGGCGAGCGCGGCGTGGACGCAGCAGTAGTCGAACTCGATGCCCTGGCCGATGCGGTTCGGACCGCCGCCCAGCACCATGATCTTCTTGTTGGTCGTCGGCTCGGCCTCGCACTCGTCCTCGTAGGAGGAGTACATGTAGGCGGTGTTGGTGGCGAACTCGGCCGCACAGGTGTCCACGCGCTTGTAGACCGGGCGCACGTTGAGGGCGTGGCGCGCCTCGCGCACGGCCTGCTCGGTGGTCTTGAGCAGCTTGGCCAGGCGGCGGTCGGAAAAGCCCTTCTTCTTGAGCGTGCGCAGCGTGTCGGCATCGAGCGCAGCCAGTGCGGACTCACCCTTGTCGGCGGCGAGCTGGTCGAGTTCGAGCTCGATCTTGACGATCTCCTCGATCTGCACCAGGAACCACTTGTCGATCTTGGTCAGGTCATGCACCTCGTCGATCGACAGGCCCATGGCGAAGGCGTCGCCCACGTACCAGATGCGCTCGGGACCGGGCTCGCCCAGCTCCTTTTCCAGCACTTCGCGGTCCTGGGTCTTCTCGTTCATGCCGTCCACGCCGACTTCCAGGCCGCGCAGCGCCTTCTGGAAGCTTTCCTGGAAGGTGCGGCCCATCGCCATCACCTCGCCGACCGACTTCATCTGCGTGGTCAGGCGGCTGTCGGCGGCCGGGAACTTCTCGAACGCGAAACGCGGGATCTTGGTCACCACGTAATCGATGCTGGGCTCGAACGAAGCCGGCGTGGCGCCACCGGTGATCTCGTTGCGCAGCTCGTCAAGCGTATAGCCCACGGCCAGCTTGGCCGCGACCTTGGCGATCGGGAAGCCGGTGGCCTTGGAGGCCAAGGCCGACGAACGACTCACGCGCGGATTCATCTCGATCACGATCATCCGGCCGTCCTTCGGGTTCACCGAGAACTGCACGTTGGAGCCACCGGTGTCCACGCCGATCTCGCGCAGCACCGCCAGGGAGGCGTTGCGCATGATCTGGTATTCCTTGTCGGTCAGCGTCTGCGCCGGGGCCACGGTGATCGAGTCGCCGGTGTGCACGCCCATCGGATCGAGGTTCTCGATCGAGCAGATGATGATGCAGTTGTCCTTCTTGTCGCGGACCACTTCCATCTCGTACTCTTTCCAGCCGAGCAGCGACTCTTCGATCAGCAGCTCGTTGGTCGGCGAGGCTTCCAGGCCGCGCTTGCAGATGGTCTCGAACTCTTCCGGGTTGTAGGCGATGCCGCCGCCGGTGCCGCCGAGCGTGAAGCTGGGGCGGATCACGGTCGGGAAGCCGACGCTCTTTTGCACCGCCCAGGCCTCATCCATGCTGTGCGCGATGCCGGAACGCGCCGAGCCCAGGCCGATGCGGGTCATCGCATCCTTGAACTTCAGGCGGTCCTCGGCCTTGTCAATCGCCTCCGGCGTGGCGCCGATCAGCTCGACCTTGTACTTGTGCAGCACGCCGTTGCGCCAAAGGTCCAGCGCGCAGTTCAGCGCGGTCTGGCCACCCATGGTCGGCAGGATCGCGTCCGGGCGCTCCTTGGCGATGATCTTCTCGACCGTCTGCCAGGTGATCGGCTCGATGTAGGTGACGTCGGCCGTGGCCGGGTCGGTCATGATCGTCGCGGGGTTGCTGTTGATCAGGATGACCTTGTAGCCTTCCTCACGCAGCGCCTTGCAGGCCTGCACGCCAGAATAGTCGAACTCGCAGGCCTGGCCGATGATGATCGGGCCAGCGCCGATGATGAGGATGCTCTTGATGTCTGTGCGCTTGGGCATGTTATTTCGCCTCCATCAGCTGGATGAAACGGTCGAACAGGTAGGCGATGTCGTGCGGGCCGGGCGAGGCTTCCGGATGGCCCTGGAAGCTGAACGCGGGCTTGTCGGTGCGGACCATGCCCTGCAGCGTGCCGTCGAACAGGCTGACGTGCGTGGCGCGCAGATGGGCCGGCAGGCTCTTTTCGTCCACCGCAAAGCCGTGGTTCTGGCTGGTGATGCTGACGCGGCCGCTTTCCAGGTCTTTCACCGGGTGGTTGGCGCCGTGGTGGCCGAACTTCATCTTGAAGGTCTTGGCCCCGGAAGCCAGCGCCAGGATCTGGTGACCCAGGCAGATACCGAACGTCGGGATGCCGGTCTCGACCAGCTCGCGCACGGCAGCGATCGCGTAGTCGCACGGCTCTGGGTCGCCAGGGCCGTTGGACAGGAACAGGCCGTTGGGCTGCAGCTTCAGCACCTCGGCGGCCGGCGTCTGCGCCGACACCACCGTGACCTTGCAGCCACGCTCGGCCAACATGCGCAGGATGTTCTTCTTCACGCCGAAGTCGTAGGCGACGACGTGGAACTTCGGCGCGGCCTGCGTGCCGTAGCCCGAACCGAGCTGCCACTCGGTCTGCGTCCAGTCGTACGGTTGGGCCGTGGTCACGACCTTGGCCAGGTCCAGGCCGGTCATGCTCGGCGCGGCCTTGGCGGCGGCCAGGGCCTGGTCGATCACGACCTGCGTCACCTGTTGGCCGGCCGCCAGGCCGACGATGGCGCCGTTTTGCGCGCCCTGGCTGCGCAGCAGGCGCGTCAGCTTGCGGGTGTCGATGTTGGCGATGGCGACCGTGTTCTCGCGCGCCAGGTAGTGAGACAGCGTCTCGGTGGAACGGAAGTTGGACGCCAGCAGCGGCAGGTCCTTGATGATCAGGCCTGCGGCATGGACCTTGTCGGCTTCGATGTCCTCGCCATTGACGCCGTAGTTGCCGATGTGCGGATACGTCAGCGTGACGATCTGCTGGCAGTAGCTCGGGTCGGTGAGGATTTCCTGGTAGCCGGTGAGGGAGGTGTTGAACACCACTTCACCAACGGTGGTGCCGGTCGCACCGATCGAATTGCCGATAAAGACCGTGCCGTCTGCGAGCGCCAGGATGGCGGGCGGGAAGGTTCCCTGTAGTGACAAAAGCACTGGGTTCTCCGGAAGGTTGCGGGTACGCCCAAACGCGCGCAGAAGACTCGTCTCTTCTGTTGGCTGCTTCTGTGGGGGGGTGGCTTGAGCTGCGGCTTGAGCGTACGGGGGATTGCGGGAAAGCCCTTTATTATAGCCGGGCCAGCTTCTGGAAAAACCCGGCTGGCGGGAAAAGCCCCCTGCGCGGCGGGTCAGGCAGCGCGCCCGGCGCCACCTTCGTAGGCCGCGCTGGCGTAGAGACAAATCGCCGCCGCCGCCGCCACGTTGAGCGACTCCTCGCCCCCGGGCTGGGCAATGCGCACCGCCACCGACGCCCTTGCTGCCAGCGCCTCGCTGACCCCCTGCCCTTCGTGCCCCATGACCCAGGCACACGGGTAGGGCGGCTGCCTCTTGTGCAGGAATTCACCCTGGTGCGAACTCGTCACCACCAGCGGGACCGTCAGCGCATCCAGCGCGGCGGCATCCACCCCCTCGATCAGTTGCAGGCCGAAATGGGCCCCCATGCCGGCGCGCAGCACTTTCGGCCCCCACAGGGCCGCCGTGCCCTTCAGCGCAACGATCTGGTGGAAACCAAAGGCCGCCGCGCTGCGCAGGATGGAACCGACGTTACCGGCATCCTGCACGCGATCCAGCACCACGGACGCCGCGCCGGGCGCCAGCGACCGGACCGCCGGCAGATCCAGCACGTAGCCCATGCGCGCCGGCGACTCCAGGCCGCTGATCTCCGCAAACAGAGCATCAGCAAGCACGATGACCTTGGGCGCTGCCTGTACCCACTCAGCGGGAGCCGCGGGCCAGAATGATGCCGAAAAAACGGCCACGGCGGGCCTCAGGCCGCGCGCCAGCGCCGCACGGCAGAGATGATCGCCCTCCAGCCAGACCTGCCCCTGCTTGCGGTAGGCGGCGTTGTCATGCGAGAGGCGGCGCAGGTCCTTGACGAAGGCGTTGTCGCGCGAACTGATGTGGATCTCAGCATTCATTGCAACACCTCCGCCACCGGCCGGAATGACTTGCGGTGCTGCGGGCAGGCGCCATGCGCGCGCAGCGCGGCCAGGTGTGCCGCCGTGCCGTAGCCCTTGTGCCCCGCAAAGCCATACTCGGGGAACTGCTGGTGGTAGGACGCGCACCAGCGGTCGCGGTGCACCTTGGCGAGAATCGAGGCCGCCGAGATGGCGGGCACCTTGGCGTCGCCCTTGACGATCGCCTCGGCGAGCACGTCCAGCGGGGGCAGCCGGTTGCCATCGACCAGCACCTTCGCCGGCTTCAGGCGCAGACCCTCCACGGCGCGGCGCATGGCCAGCATCGTGGCCTGCAGGATGTTGATCTCGTCGATCTCGGCCACGCTGGCCTCGGCGATCGAGCAGCACAGGGCCTTAGCCCGGATTTCGTCGTACAAGTGCTCGCGCCGCAGCGCCGTCAGCTTCTTGGAGTCCGCCAGTCCGGCGATCGGGTTCAGGTCGTCCAGGATCACCGCAGCGGCCACGACCGGCCCGGCCAGCGGCCCGCGGCCCGCCTCGTCCACGCCGGCCATGAGCCCCGGCACGTCCCATGCCAGCGGCGTCTGTTCAGGATTGAAGAATTTTCTCGATCGCATCGGTCGCGAGCTGTGCCGTGTCACGCTGCAACTCGTGGTGCAGCGCAGTGAATCGTTGTTGCAAAGTGGCGATTGTCTCAGGCGCGTCGAACCAGTCCAGCACGGCGCGCGCCAGGGCCTGGGGCGTGGCGGCATCCTGCAGCAGCTCGGGCACGACAAATTCCTGGCACAGGATGTTCGGCAAGCCGACCCAGGGCTGCAGCTTCTTGCGCTGCATGATCTGCCAGGACAGCCAGTTCATGTTGTAGGCAATCACCATCGGGCGCTTGAACAACGCCGCTTCCAGCGTGGCGGTGCCGCTGGCGATCAGGGTCACGTCGCAGGCCGCCAGCACGGCGTGCGACTGGCCACGCACGACCTGCAGGCTCTCACCCAGGCCGCTGGCGCGCGCAGCCGCCTCGATGCGCGCCTGCAACGCCGGCACCGCGGGCAGGACAAAGCGTACCGCCGGCCGGGCGCCCCGAATCAGCACCGCCGCCCGGAGAAAACGGTCGATCAGGTAGCGCACCTCGGACTCGCGACTGCCCGGCAGGATCGCCACCACCTCCTCGTCGGCGCGCAGCCCCAGGGCACGCCGGGCCGCGGCCCGGTCCGGCTGCAGCGGAATCACGTTCGCCAGCGGATGGCCGACGTAGCTCGCGCCGATGCCATGCTGCGCCAGCAGCTCCGGCTCGAACGGGAAGATACACAGCACGTGATCGACACTGCGGCGAATCTTCTCCACCCGATCGGCGCGCCAGGCCCAGATCGACGGGCAGACGAAGTGCACCGTCTTGATGCCCCGCGCCTTCAGCGCCGCCTCCAGGTCGAGGTTGAAATCGGGCGCATCCACGCCAATGAAGACCTCCGGCGGATCGCTCAGCAGGCGCGCCTTCAGCTGCTCGCGGATGCCGACGATCTCGCGGTAGTGGCGCAGCACCTCCACGTAACCCCGCACGGCCAGCTTGTCGCTGGGCCACCAGGCCTCGAAGCCACGCCGCACCATCTGCGGTCCACCGATACCGCCCGCCCGCAGGCCCGGCCACCGCGCCCGCAGGCCATCGAGCAGGAGCCCCGCCAGCAGATCACCCGAGGTTTCGCCCGCCACCATGGCCAGGCGAGGTGCCAGGCCAGCCGGGCCTGCAGCGGACGCCTCGACCGGCGCCCCTTCCGAAGCGGGACACCCCTGCATGAGGCGTCAGCGCACGATGCCGCGTTGCGGCGACGTATGCTCCAGAAACGAGAGCATCATCTGCACATCCGACGCTGCCTCCGCGTGAGTCTTGGCCAAGTCACCGATGGTGGCTGAGGCCTGCTCCAGCGTCAGGTCGCTGCGGTACAGCGCCTTGTGCATGGCCTTGACCGCGGCGATGCGCTGAGCGGAGAAGCCCCGCCGGCGCAAACCCTCGAAGTTCATGGACCGCGCCTGGGCCGGCTGGCCCTGGCACATCACGAACGGCGGCAAGTCGGCGAACAGCAGGGAGCACATGGCCGTCATCGCATGGGCACCGATGCGCACAAACTGGTGTACCACCGTGAAGCCGCCCAGGATCACCCAGTCGTCCACCTGCACATGGCCCGCCAGTTGCGAGTTGTTGGCGAAGATGGCGTTGTTGCCGACAATGACATCGTGCGCGAGATGCACGTAGGCCATGATCCAGTTGTCGTCCCCCACGCGGGTGACGCCACCCCCTCCGGGGGAGCCGATGTTGAAGGTGCAGAACTCGCGGATCGTGTTGCGATCGCCGATCACCAGCTCACACGGCTCGCCGGCGTATTTCTTGTCCTGCGGGACCGCGCCGAGCGACGCGAACTGGAAGATCCGGTTGTCGCGACCGATCGTGGTGTGGCCCTCGATCACGCAGTGCGGGCCCACCGTGGTGCCGGCGCCGATGCGCACATGCGGCCCGATCACGCTGTACGGCCCCACGCTGACGCTGCCGTCCAATTCGGCCGCCGGATCGACCAGGGCGGTGGAGTGAATGCGGGTCATGCGGCACCGCGACTCAGGCAATGGTGCGCATCGTGCACATCAGTTCAGCCTCGGTCGCAATGTCCTCGCCGACCTTGGCGCAGGCACTGAACTTGAAGATGCCGGCCTTCATCCGGTCCAGCGTCACGTTCAGCGTGAGCTGATCGCCCGGCTCCACCGGCCGTTTGAAGCGCGCGCCGTCGATGCCGGCGAAGTAGTACACGGTCTTGTCATCGGGAGCCGTGCCCAGCGTGTCGAACGCCAGCAGCGCGGCCGCCTGGGCCAGCGCCTCCAGCATCAGCACGCCCGGCATGACCGGGCGGTGCGGAAAGTGCCCGGTGAAATACGGCTCGTTGATGGACACGTTCTTCAGCGCCTTGATGCGCTTGCCCTTCTCGATCTCCAGCACGCGATCGACCAGCAGGATCGGGTAACGGTGCGGCAACTGCTTCAGAATTTGGTGAATGTCCATCATGCTTGTTCGCTATCTTGTCGCGCCTTTTCCAGCGCCTTGAGGCGGTCACGCAGGCTGTATAACTGCTTCAGCGTGGCCGCGTTTTTCTCCCAGGCCGCATTGTCGTCGATGGGAAACATGCCGGTGTACTGACCCGGCCGGAGAATGGAGCGTGTCACCACCGAAGCCGCCGAGATGTGCACGCCATCGGCGAGGGTGAGATGCCCGAGCACCACGGCCCCCCCGCCAATCGTGCAGTGGGCGCCAATGCGTGCGCTGCCGGCAACACCCGCGCAGCCCGCCATGGCCGTGTGCCGGCCGATATGCACGTTGTGGCCGATCTGGATCAGGTTGTCGAGTTTGACCCCGTCCTCGATCACCGTGTCATCGAGCGCGCCGCGGTCGATGCAGGTGTTGGCACCAATCTCGACGTCGTTGCCGATCCGCACCGCACCCAGTTGCTCGATCTTGACCCAGGCACCCTCATGGGACGCGAAGCCGAAGCCGTCGGCACCGATCACGACGCCGGCATGCAGCAGGCAACGTTCGCCCACGACGCAGTCCTCGCCCACCGTGACGCGTGACTTCAACACGGTGCCTGCACCGATGCGCGCGCCGCGCTCCACCACGCACAGCGGACCGATCACCGCCGTGGCATCGATTTCGGCCTCTTCATCGATGACCGCGCTCGGGTGAATACGCGGCCCCGCTGAGCGGGCAAGCGCCTTCTTCCAAAGCTGGGTGACCCGAGCGAAATACAGGTAGGGCTGATCAGTGACGATGCAGGCTCCACGCTGGCGGGCGACCTCCGCCATGGCGGGCGCGACGATCACGCAGCCGGCGGCGGAACGGGCCAGCTGGGCCTGGTACTTGGGGTGACTGAGAAAGCTCAAGTCCGCCGGAGAGGCGGACTCGAGGGGGGCGATGCCTTCAACCAGCAACCCGGGGTCGCCATGCAACTGGCCCCCGAGTGCATCGACAATGAAGCTCAGACGCAGCGCCACGACAACCCGGCCCGTGCCTGGCTTACTTGCCGTTGGACGCGTTCAGCGCCTTCAGCACCCGGTCGGTGATGTCGTGCTTCGGGTTCACGTAGACGGCCTCCTGCAGGATCACGTCATACTTCTCCGCCTCGGCAACCTGCTTGACCACGCGATTGGCGCGCTCGACCACCTGTTGCAGCTCCTCATTCTTGCGGGCATTCAGGTCTTCCTGGAACTCGCGGCGCTTGCGCTGGAATTCACGATCCTGGTCCATCAGCTGACGCTGGCGGGTGCTGCGCTGACTCTCCGACAGCGTCGGTGCTTCCCGCTCGAATTTGTCCGACGCAGCCTTCAGGGTGTTGCCCGCGTCAACCAGTTCCTTCTCGCGACGGGAGAACTCCTGCTCCAGCTTGCCTTGGGCTGCCTTGGCACTGCTGGCCTCGCGGAAGATACGATCCGTGTTCACGAAGCCCATCTTGAACTCTTGCGCATGCGCGGGCGCCAGCAGCACCCCGCAACCGAGCACGGCAGCCAACCAGTATTGATGACGAAGGTGTTTCATTAAAAGGAGGTTCCGATCTGGAATTGCAGTTTCTGAATTCTATCGCCTGCGAATTTGCGCACCGGCACGGCATAGGCAAGCCGCAGAGGCCCCAGGGGAGATATCCAGCTGACACCGACCCCGACGGAGGCACGTAGCTGAGCCGCGTCGAACTTCTCGCTCTCCCCGAACACACTACCGATGTCGGTGAATCCGTACAGGCGCAGCGTGCGATCGTTACCCGCGCCAGGGAACGGTGTCATGATTTCGCCATTCAAGGTGAGCTTCTTCGGCCCGCCAATGAACGAACCCGTCACATCGCGCGGGCCCAGCGTGGACTGGTCAAAGCCCCGAACCGAACCCAGACCGCCCGAGTAGAAGTTCTTGAAGACTGGGAAGGGTCGTCCGTTGAGGCCCTCACCCCAGCCGAGTTCTGCGTTGAACGCCAGCGTGAACTGCTTGTTCAGCGGGACGTACTGCTGGAACTGGTAGTTCGCGCGCAGGTAGCGCGCGTCACCAGCAATGCCCCACTCGGTGTTCAGGCGCTGGTAGCGCCCCGCGTTGGGCACCAGTGCGCTGTCCCGCCCATCGCGCGACCAGCCAATGGTCAGCGGCACCGCCGAACTCGTGTAACCAAACCGGTCGGCATAGGCCAGGTAGGCCGCCGGGATGTTGGTGCCAGCCTTGATGGTGGTCTGCTCGACACTGCCGCCGAAGTAGACCGTGTCGGTCTCGCTGAAGGGCACACCAAAGCGCAGACCGAGGCCTGCGGTCGCCAACTGGTAATTGCCGCCTTGAACCGCATACGGTTTCGTGGAACGGTAATAGGCGTCGATCGTGCGCGAAATGCCGTCGGCGGTGAAATAGGGATCGGTGGTGCTGAGCACCAGCGTGCGGTTGTACTTGCTGGTATTCACCTCGGCCGCCAGGTAGTTGCCCGAACCAAAGGCATTTTCCTGCCGGATGCCGAACGACAGGGCCACTTTTTCGGCCGAGGAGAAGCCCGCCCCCAAAGTAATGCTGCCGGTAGGCTTCTCCGCGACACCAACGTTCAGGTCCACCTGGTCCGGCGCACCAGACACCTCCTGGGTCTCGATGTTGACCTCGGTGAAATAGCCCAATCGATCCACGCGGTCGCGCGAGAGGCGGATGCGGTCGCCGTCGTACCATGCCGACTCCATCTGCCGGAACTCACGCCGAATCACCTCGTCGCGCGTGCGATTGTTGCCGGCAATATTCACCCGCCGAACATAAGCGCGTCGCGACGGTTCGGCCTGCAACACGAACGCCACGCGGTTGTTCACGCGATCGACTTCCGGGCGTGCCTCCACACGGGCAAACGCAAAACCGAACTTGCCGAAGTACTCGGTGAAGGCCTTGGTCGTGCGCGCCACATCATCTGCGTTGTAGGGTTCGCCGGGCTTGATCGCGACCAGGGTCTTGAACTCATCGTCCTTGCCCAGGTAATTGCCGGCCAGCTTGACGCCTGAGACGACGAAACGCTCGCCCTCGGTCACGTTCACCGTGATCGAGATCTCCTGCTTATCCGGCGACATGGCCACCTGCGTGGAGTCGATCTTGAACTCCAGGTAACCGCGCGACAGGTAGTAAGAGCGCAGGGTCTCCTGATCCGCGTTGAGCTTGGCGCGCGAGTAACGATCCGACTTGGTGTACCAGCTTAGCCAGCCACCGGTGTCGAGATCGAACAGGTCGCGCAGGGTCGATTCGGAAAAGGCCTTGTTGCCGACGACGCGGATTTCCTTGATCTTCGCCGGACCGCCCTCGGTCACGGTGAAGGTGAGGTTGACACGGTTGCGCTCGATCGGCGTCACGGTGGTCACCACCTCGGCGCCGTACAGGCTGCGGTTGATGTATTGCCGCTTGAGCTCCTGCTCGGCACGATCCGCCAGCGCCTTGTCAAAAGGACGGCCTTCCGTCAGCCCGATGTCGCGCAGCGCCTTCTTCAGCGCGTCCTTGTCGAACTCCCTGGCACCGGCAAAATCGACGGCCGCCACAGTGGGACGCTCCTCGACGATCACCACCAGCACATCGCCGCTGACTTCCAGACGAACATCCTTGAACAGCCCCAGCCCGAACAAGGCGCGAATCGTCGAAGCCCCCTTGTCGTCGTTGTAGGTTTCGCCAACCCGCACCGGCATCGAAGCGAAAACGGTGCCTGGCTCGACACGCTGCAACCCCTCAATCCGGATATCCCGCACAGTGAAGGGATCGACCGCCCAGGCCACGTTGGCGACAAGGACCATGCTGGCCACGACACTGAGCGTGCGCAGACGAAATCGGTGGAGTTGTTGTTTCATGCGTCAATAATTCACGGCGCGAACAACGCTGACGCGCTGCGCACAACAGGTCTAGCCTAGAAGCCGGGTGAGGTCGTTGAAGAAGGCGATGGCCATCATGGCCAACAGAATGGCCACGCCACCTCGCTGGAGCCGTTCCATCCAGGCATCGGTCACACCTTTGCCGGTCACAGCCTCCCAAAGATAATACATCAGGTGCCCCCCATCGAGGACGGGCAGCGGCAACAGGTTCAGCGCCCCCAGGCTGACGCTGATCAGTGCCAGAAACACCAGGTAAGCGGTGAAGCCCAGGCTGGCCGACTTGCCGGCGTAATCAGCAATCGTCAGTGGACCGCTGAGGTTCTTCAGCGACGCCTCGCCGACCAGCATCCGGCCCATCATCCGCAGGGTCAACTGTCCGACCTCCCAGGTCTGCACCGCGCCCCGCCACAGCCCCGACCCGAGCCCGTAGCGAACGGTCACCATCTCCGGCGCAGCCCCCACATAGGCGCCGATGCGGCCGACCGTCCGGGCCCCGTCCTGTCGAACCTCGGGCAAGACCTCCAGCACCAGCGCCTGACCCTGACGGTCGATCTGCCAGAGGCTGGGCACCGGCTTGCCGTCGCGCACCGAGGCGCGAATCGTCTCACGCAGTTGCTGGCCATCGACCATGCGGATGGAACCGACCTTCAAGACCAGATCGCCACGGCGCAGGCCGAATCGCTCGGCCGGACTGCCGGGGGTGACCTCGCCCATCTCCGGTCGGGTCAACGGCGCCACGAGCCCGATCTGACGAAACAAGGTGGCATCGGCATTGGCCACCTGCAGCCCCGCCAGCGGCAGCCGCACCTCGCGCCCAGCGCCGGACGCCGACGTGGCCACTTCCAGCACGACGTCCTGCCGATCCAGCGCGCCACGCGTCAACAACCAGCGCAGCGCCTCGAACGACCTGACAGGCTCCAACGCACCATCGCCCAACGCCGCGCGCCGCACGTGTTCTCCGCCCGCCAGGCCGGCCTGCGCGGCGATCGACCCGGCCACCGGCGGCGCCAGCACCGCCCGCGGCTCGTCGACGCCGATCCAGTTGACTGCGGCGTAAAGGCACACCGCCAGCGCCAGATTGGCCAGCGGCCCGGCCGCGACAATCGAGGCCCGAGCCCACAAGGGCTGGGTATTGAAGGCCAGGTGACGCTCTTGAGGCGCCACCGGCGCCTCGCGCTCGTCCAGCATCTTCACGTAACCACCGAACGGGAAGAGCCCGATCGAGAACTCCGTCGCCTGTCCATGCTTTTGCCGTCTTGGCGTCCAGCGCACCAGGGTCTTGCCAAACCCAACGGAGAACCGCAGCACCTTGACTCCGCAGGCCACGGCAACGCGATAGTGACCGTATTCATGGACCGCAATCAGCAGCCCCAGTGCAACGACAAAAGCAGCGACGGTCAACATGGAGGATCCTTTCCCGCTTCAGGTCGCCAGATGCCGGACCCTGATCTCGGCGTATTCCCGCGCGTGCGCATCAAGTTCCAGCAGGTCTTCCAGCGTGGCTGGCCCGGAGGGCGCCACGGTCTCCAGGGTTTGCAGATTGACCTGATGAATCTGGTCAAAGCGGATGCGTCGGTTCAGGAACGCCGCCACCGCCACCTCGTTCGCGGCATTGAGCACCGCACAGGAGCCCGCCGGCCCACGCAACGCGCCCCAGGCCAAGGCCAGACCAGGAAAGCGGGCCGGATGCTCATGGGCATCCAGCGCCTCGAAGGTCATGGCCTGCAGCGCACGGAAGTCGAGACTGGCCGCGCCCGAGGCCATGCGTTCCGGCCAGGACAGCCCATAGGCGATCGGCACCCGCATGTCGGGCGTGCCCAGCTGAGCGACCACCGAGGTATCGCGGTACTGCACCATGGAATGGATGATGCTCTGCGGATGGATCACCACCTCCAGCTGCTCGGGCGACACGCCGAACAGATAGCGCGCCTCGATCACCTCCAGCGCCTTGTTCATCATGGTCGCCGAATCCACCGAGATCTTGCGCCCCATGACCCAGTTGGGATGGGCGCAGGCCTGCTCGGGCGTCACGTCGCGCAGCGTAGCCGGATCGCGCGTACGGAACGGCCCGCCGGAAGCGGTCAGAATGATCTTCTCGATCCGAGACGCCCAGGTGGCCGGGTCGTCAGGCAGGGACTGGAAAATGGCGGAATGTTCGCTGTCGATCGGCAGCAAGGTCGCACCGCCCTCGCGGACGGCGGCGAGGAACACGTCACCGCCCACCACCAAGGCTTCCTTGTTGGCCAGCAGCAGGCGCTTGCCAGCACGCGCTGCCGCCAGGCACGGCGCGAGCCCCGCCGCGCCAACGATGGCGGCCATGACCGCATCCACCGACTCATGAGCTGCGATCATCTCGATCGCCGAAGTCCCCCACAGCACCTCCACCGGCAGGCCATGCGCCTTCACCTGATCGGCGAGCAGACGCCCGTGCGGCTCGCTGGCCATGACCGCGTAACGCGGCCGGAACGTCACGCATTGCCCCAGCATCACCTCCACCTGCGTGGCAGCGCTGAGGGCAAACACCTCGAAGCGCTCCGGATGCCGCGCCACCACGTCCAGCGTGTTCGAGCCGATCGAGCCGGTCGAGCCGAGGATGGAAATGCGTTGTTTCATGCCTGTCATATCGAGGAGAGCGAGTAAAGCATCATCGCCAGCGGCAGCGTCGGCAGCAAGGCATCGACCCGGTCCAGCACGCCGCCGTGGCCGGGCAGCAAGGCACTGCTGTCTTTCACACCTGCACTGCGCTTGACCAGCGACTCCACCAGATCGCCGACGACACTCATCGCCGCCATGAAGAGCACGGCAAGCAGCAGCAACCACACGCCCCGGCCCGCCAGCCGACTGTAAAGACTGGGGACGGAGACGCGCAGGAACTCATCCGCAGCCCACCAGACGAAAGCCAGCGCGACGACGCCGGCCATGCCACCCCAGACGCCTTCCCAGCTCTTGCCAGGGCTGATTGAAGGTGCCAGCTTGCGAGCCATGACACGACCACCAAAGGCGCGTCCGGCAAAGTAAGCAAAAATGTCGGCCACCCAGACCAGGACCAGGACCGACAGAAGGAAATTGACGCCGAGCACGCGTGCCTGCGCCATGGCCAGCCAGGCCAGCCACAGCGCGAGCACGCCGCCCGTCCAGCGCACGGGTCGGGGAATTTCCGGCCAACCGGCCACGCCGCGCAACAACAACCAGGCGCCGCACAGCACCCAGGCCGCGCCGGCCAACAGCCAGAGCAATGGCAACGGACGTTGCAACCAGCCCAAGGCCCAACTCCCTGCACAGAGCAGGAAGCAGGCGCCACCCGCCAGCAGAGCACGCCCGGACGAGTCGCCATTGAGGCGACCCCACTCCCAACCGCCAGCCGCGATCAGCACGAGCGTGATGACCAGAAACGGCTGCGGCGCAGGATGAAACAAGGCTGGCAGAAGAATCGCCAGCAGGACAATGGCGGTGATGACGCGCTGCTTGAGCATGGTCGTTCTGTTGCCGCGATGCTCAGACCGCTACCGGTCCGGCCTTGCGCGACACCTGTTCGGAGGTCTTGCCAAAACGGCGTTCGCGCTGGCGGAAGGCCGCGATGGCTTCATCCAGCGCCGCCTCGTCAAATTCTGGCCACAGCTTGTCGCTGAAATAGAGTTCACTGTAGGCCGCCTGCCACAGCAGGAAATTGCTGATGCGCTGCTCCCCGCCAGTGCGGATCAGCAGGTCTGGATCAGGTACATGCGACAAGGCCATGGCCCGGTCCAGGCCGGTCTCGGTGATCGGCTCACCGCGCGCAGTCAGTTGCGCTGCGGCCTGGGCGATGTCCCAGCGCCCACCGTAGTTGAAACAGACGTTGAGAACAAGACGCGTGTTCCCGGCCGTGAGTGCCTCGGCCTGGGCTAGGCTGGTACACACACGTTCGGAAAGACCCTGACGCTCGCCGACAAAATGGATGCGGACCCCGTCGGCGTTGAGCGAAGGCACCTCGCGCGCCAAGGCCAAAGCCAACAGGTCCATCAGACCACTCACCTCGTCGGCCGGACGATTCCAGTTCTCGGACGAAAACGCAAACACCGTCAGCACAGCCACGCCGCGGTCGGCGCACGCCTTGACACAGCGGCGCAGTGACTCGACGCCCTGTCGGTGCCCGGCGACGCGCGGCAAAAAACGACGCTTCGCCCAGCGTCCGTTGCCATCCATCACGATGGCGATATGGCGGGGAACCTGGCTCATGGTTTAGGTCTCGGCTTTCCTGGGCGGCCCATCATGCCACTCCACTGCCAAGTCCCACGAGAGGCCACCGGACAAGTGACGCGACCAATGTGACAGCCGCGTCAAACCGCCAAGATCTCCTGTTCCTTGGCAGCCACCAGCTTGTCGATTTCAGCAATGTGCTTGTCAGTCACCTTCTGGATGTCGGCTTCGGAACGCTTCTGGTCATCCTCCGACGCCAGCTTGTCCTTGACCAGCTTCTTCACGGCCTCGTTGGCGTCACGGCGCAGGTTACGGATGGCCACCTTGGCTCCCTCGCCTTCGGTGCGCACCAACTTGGTCATCTCCTTGCGGCGCTCCTCGCTCATCGGCGGCATGGGCACCCGGATCAGGTCGCCCATGGAGGCCGGATTCAGTCCCAGATCACTCTCGCGGATCGCCTTCTCGATCTTCGCGCCCATGCCCTTCTCCCAGGGCTGGACGCTGATGGTGCGAGCATCGAGCAGAGCCACGTTGGCGACCTGGCTCAGCGGCACCATCGAGCCGTAGTACTCGACATGAATCGTGTCCAGCAACGCCGGGTTGGCACGACCCGTCCGGATCTTCGTCAGATTGTTCTTGAACGCGGCGATGGACTGGTCCATCTTGGTTTCAGAGTTTTTCTTGATGTCAGCAATCGTCATGTGATTCTCCTGCGCTGGCCCGGATTCAGGCGTAGACCAGCGTGCCTTCGTCCTCACCCATCACCACGCGCTTGAGCGCGCCATGCTTGAAGATGGAAAACACCTTGATCGGCAGTTTCTGGTCGCGACACAGCGCAAAAGCGGTCGCATCCATGATGCCCAGATTCTTCACCATCGCCTCGTCGAAGGTCAGCTTGGTGTAGCGCGTCGCCGACGGGTCCTTGTGCGGATCGGCCGTGTACACGCCATCCACCTTGGTGGCCTTCAACACCACCTCCGCGCCGATCTCGGCGCCGCGCAGTGCCGCCGCGGTGTCGGTGGTGAAGAACGGGTTGCCAGTGCCGGCCGCGAACACCACGACCTTGCCTTCTTCCAGATACTGTAGGGCCTTGGGACGCACGTACGGCTCGACGACTTGCTCAATGGCGATGGCCGACATGACACGCGCCGTCAAGCCAGCCTTGTTCATCGCATCGGCCAGCGCCAGTGCGTTCATCACCGTCGCGAGCATGCCCATGTAATCGGCGGTGGCACGGTCCATTCCGACCGAGCCCCCCGCCACCCCACGGAAGATGTTGCCACCGCCGATCACCACCGCCACCTCGACCCCCATGCGGGTGACCTCAGCGATCTCATCCACCATGCGAACGATGGTGGAGCGGTTGATGCCGAACTGGTCATCACCCATCAGGGCCTCGCCGGACAGCTTGAGCAGGATTCGCTTGTGGGCTGGTCGGACATCGGTCATGAGTGGGCTCCTTGGTTTCGGTGACAGTGTAGCGGTTGAAAATGGCAACGGAATCAGGCGGCAGCACCCTTGGCAGCGGCCACCTGGGCAGCCACCTCGGCGGCGAAGTCGTCCACCTTCTTCTCGATGCCTTCGCCGACCACGTACAGCGTGAACGCCTTGACGGTGGTGCCTGCAGCCTTGAGCATCTGCTCGACGGTCTGCTTGTCGTTCTTCACGAAGGACTGGTTGAACAGCGACACTTCCTTCAGGTACTTCTGCACCGAACCTTCGATCATCTTGGCCGCGATGTCAGCCGGCTTGCCGGACTCGGCCGCCTTGGCGGTCGCGACCGAGCGCTCCTTCTCGATCAGTTCGGCCGGCACGTCGGCGCTGGTCAGCGCCACGGGCTTCATGGCGGCCACGTGCATCGCCACATCCTTGGCAGCCACTTCATCACCGTCGAACTCGACCACCACGCCGATGCGCGTACCGTGCAAGTAGGCGGCCAGCTTGGCGCCAGAGTCGAAACGCTTGAAACGGCGGAAGCTCATGTTCTCGCCGATCTTGCCGATCAGGCCCTTGCGAACATCTTCCAGCGTCGGGCCGAAGCCGTCCTGCTCGTAAGCCAGCGCGCCGAGCGCCGCCACGTCAGCCGGGTTGTGCTTGGCCACCAGTGCGGCGGCAGCCTGCGCAAGCGCCAGGAAGCTGTCGTTCTTGGTCACGAAGTCGGTTTCGCAGTTGACTTCGATCAGGGCACCGGTCGCGCCATCGATGAAGCTGGCCACCACGCCCTCGGCGGTCACGCGCGAGGCGGCCTTGCCTGCCTTGGTGCCCAGCTTGACGCGCAGCAGTTCTTCAGCCTTGGCCATGTCGCCATCAGCCTCGGTCAATGCCTTCTTGCATTCCATCATCGGGGCATCGGTCTTGGCGCGCAGTTCAGCGACCATGCTTGCGGTAATTGCAGCCATCAGAAATTCTCCGTATTCAATTCAATCGATACACAAGGCGGGAGCTACAAAAAAAGGGGCAACAAAGCCCCTTTCTTCGAGTCGCGCCGGGCTTAGGCAGAAGCGTTGTCGACTTCCACGAACTCGTCGCCACCCTCGGCCGCCACGGCCTTGACCACGTCGGACACGGCGTTCTCGCGACCTTCGAGGATCGCGTCGGCGATGCCACGTGCATACAGCGCCACAGCCTTGGCCGAGTCGTCGTTACCGGGGATCACGTAGTCGATGCCTTCGGGCGAGTGGTTGGAGTCCACCACGCCGATCAGCGGGATGCCGAGCTTCTTGGCTTCAGACACAGCGATCTTGTGGTAACCCACGTCGATGATGAAGATCGCGTCCGGCAGGGTGGCCATGTCCTGAATGCCACCAATGTCGCGCTCGAGCTTCTCGATCTCGCGCTTGAACATCAGCTGCTCTTTCTTGCTCAGCGAATCCAGACCGGCTTCTTGCTGAGCCTTCATGTCCTTCAGACGCTTGATCGAGGTCTTGACGGTCTTGAAGTTGGTCAGCATGCCGCCGAGCCAGCGCTGCTCGACGTAGGGAACGCCGGCGCGACGGGCTTCTTCAGCCACGATGTCGCGGGCCTGGCGCTTGGTGCCGACCATCAGCACGGTGCCGCGATTGGCCGACAGCTGCTTGGCGAACTTTGCAGCCTCCTGGAACATCGGCAGCGACTTTTCCAGGTTGATGATGTGAATCTTGTTGCGATGACCAAAGATGAACGGGGCCATCTTGGGGTTCCAGAAGCGGGTTTGGTGACCGAAATGGACACCGGCTTCCAGCATTTCGCGCATAGTAACGGACATGTAAATACTCCGAAGGTTGGGTCTAAAATCCAGCCCGCTGATTGCAGTTTCGCGCCGACATCCGCCGACGCATGCAACACCTTGAGGGGCAGGTTTGCGATTTGCTTTCCTTAGGCAGCGAAAGCCACCCAGCAAAGCCCGAAAATTTTAGCACAGCCCCACATCCATGCGCCCCGACCTGATTGCCACCCGGCAAGCCATTGCTGCCGGCCAGACCCGCGCCACGACGGAGCTGGAGCGCGCGATCACGGCCGCCGAGGCTTGCGCCTGCCGCGGCGCCTTTGTGCAAACCACCTTCGAGGAGGCCCGCCGCGTAGCCGCCGACCCTGACATCGCCCACCGGCCCTTGGCCGGCCTCGCGGTCTCTATCAAGGACCTGTTCGACGTCGCCGGCCAGACGACGGCCGCTGGCTCCACGGCACTGTCGTGCGCGCCTGCCGCCCCGCACGACAGCCCGGCCGTGGCGCGCCTTCGCGCAGCCGGCGCGGCACTGATCGGGCGCACCCACATGGTGGAATTTGCCTTCTCCGGCGTCGGCACCAACCCCCACTTCGAGACACCCACCGCCTGGGACGCGCTGACGGATCACCCGGCTATTGCGAGCGATGCCCTGCCCCGCGTGCCGGGGGGCTCGTCCTCCGGCGCCGCCGTGTCGGTCGCCACCGGCGCGGCCCATATCGGCCTGGGCTCGGACACCGGCGGCTCGATCCGCATTCCGGCTGCGCTCAATGGCCTCGTGGGCTTCAAGAATACGGCTTGCCTGGTCCCCACTGCCGGCGCCCTGCCTCTATCGCCCACGCTGGACACCGTTTGCGCCATCACGCGGTCGGTGCGTGACGCCGTGCTGGCTCACGAGGTCCTGGCGGCGCGCAAGGTCACACCCAGTCCGATGCCTCTGTCAGGCTACCGCCTCGCCGTGGCACAGACGCTCATGCTGGACGGACTGGAGCCCTCCGTCGCTGGCGCCTTCAACCGTGCGCTGAACGCCCTGCACAACGCCGGCGCCGAGATTGTCGAACTCCCGCTGCCCGAACTGAGCGGACTCGCCGCCCTGCAGGCCGGCGGCGGATTCACGGCGGCAGAAAGCTACACTTGGCATCGCTCACTGCTGGCACAGCAGTCCAGTCACTACGACCCGCGCGTACTCACCCGCATCGAGCGCGGCGCCCAGATGAAGGCCTTCGAATACCTGGATTTGGTCCGTGCGCGTCGTGCCTGGATCGCGGCGATGGAACGCGCACTGACAGGCTTCGACGCCGTGCTGTCACCGACCGTGCCGATCGTCGCCCCCACCCTTGCCAGCGTGGCCCCTGCCGACGGCCGGGATGCCGTACAGGACGCGACACGCGACCAGGAATTCTTCCGCGTCAACGCCCTGCTGCTGCGCAACACCAGCGTAGTCAACCTGCTCGACGGCTGCGCCATTTCGATTCCGATGCATCAGGCCGGCGAACTGCCCACGGGCCTGATGATCTGGCAGGGCGCGCTACGCGACGACACGGTGCTCAATATCGCCTTGCAGGCCGAGAAAACGCTACAAGCTCCATAACAAAGTGCTGCCACGCCCCAGGGCATGGCGGCCGACTCGCCCCTCATTCATGAAGATTGCCATCGTGGGCGCCGGCATCATCGGCGTCACCACCGCGTACGAACTGGCCATTGACGGCCACCAAGTCACCGTGTTCGAACAGCAAGCCGCCGTCGCCGAACAAGCCAGCTTTGCCCCGGCCGGCCTGCTGCTGCCCGACGAGCTGCTACCCTGGCCGGTGCAGACCAGACTGGCTTGGCCGCTGGCGGCGCGCGAACTGACCTGGCTCTGGCAACGGCGGCGTGCGCACTCGCCTGCGCAACGGGCGGCTCACCACGCGCAGCTGCAGCACTTGGCTGACTACAGCCGAGAACGCCTGCACCAGCTCAGCGCCAGCCTTCCGCTTTCCTATGAACACAGCGTGGGCTCGCTGCTCTTGCTGCGGTCCGCCAAGGAGTTGAAGCAGGCCGAGCCGGCGCTGCAGCGCCTGCGCGAAGCCGGTCTGGCCTGCCGCACCGTCGATGCCGTCGAGGCGCGTCGGATCGAGCCAGCGTTGAGCCTCGACACCCCACTCGCCGCCGCCGTGCACTGGCCCGACGACGAGGCCGGTAACTGCCGCCAATTTGCGCAACTGCTCAAGCATGTGACCCAACGTCTGGGTGCCACCTTCGAGTTCCAGGCTCGGATCACCCAGTTGGGCCCGGGCCCCGCTGCACTGACTCTCGCCGGCGAATCGACACCACACCGCTTCGACGCCGTGGTGCTGTGCGCAGGCCTCGACTCCGCGCGCTTGCTCGCCCCTCTTGGCCTGCGCCTTCCACTGGTGGCCGTGCGCGGCTATTCCGTCAGCGCCCCGGTCCGCGAACCACTCAACGCGCCGCGCAGCACCATTCGGGATGCGCGCCACCAGGTCACTGTCTCGCGCCTGGGCCAGCGCGTGCGCGTGGCCGGCGGCGCCGAACTGGGTGGCCGGCCCGGCGCGCATCGGGACGAGACCGTACAGCGGCTCTATCAGGTCCTGCACGACTGGTTCCCCGGCGCGGCGCGCCTGTCCAGCGGCGTGCAGGTGTGGAAAGGCGCGCGCCCCACGCTGCCGGACGGTCGCCCTCTGATCGGCGCCAGCGGACTGCCCGGCCTCTGGCTCAACCTCGGCCATGGCTCGGCCGGCTGGGCACTGGCCTGCGGCAGCGCGCGCGCCTTGGCCGACCAAATCGGGCAGCGCCCGCCTGAGATCGATCTGGCAGACCTCGGCCCGGCGCGTCTGCGGCGCTGAGACAGGACGCTCATGCGCCGGCAACGCGGGAGGTGAAACCACTGCCCGCGTCGTACACAATGGGACCATGCACCGCGTCACCTTCGAGCACCGCCACCTCCTGCACGACACGGCCGCCACGCGCCAGCTGGAACAGGCCGCCGCCGCCCTGCTGCCACCCCATGCCCTGATGCAGCGAGCCGGGCTGGCGGTGGCACGCCTCGCGCTGGCCCTGGCCCCATATGCACGCACCATCTGGATCGCCTGCGGGCCCGGCAACAACGGCGGTGATGGCCTGGAAGCGGCCGTGCACTTGAAGTCCTGGGGGCAGCAGCCCGTGGTGACCTGGCTGGGCGACGAGGCCCATGCCCCGGCGGACGCGCAAGCCTCCCTCGCCCGTGCCCGGCAAGCCGGTGTCACTTTTGCTGAGGAGCCGCCCGAAGGTTTGACCACGCGGGACCTGTGCATCGACGCCCTGCTGGGCATCGGCGTCACGCGCCCGCCCGCAGGCCGCCTGGCGCACTGGATCGCCATCCTGAACCTCAGCCCGGCGCCGACATTGGCGGTGGACATCCCATCCGGACTGCAAGCCGATACCGGCCACCCGGCCATCGACGGCGGAGACTCCCCTCCACATGCAGAAAAGACCGCCGATCTGGTGCGAGCGCAACACACACTGAGCCTGCTGACCCTCAAGCCAGGCCTGTTCACGGCCCATGGCCGCGACGCGTCCGGCGCGGTCTGGTACGACGACCTGGATGTCGGCAACCATCCCCCGCCGAGCGCCTGGCTGGCGGGCGCGCCACTGACCGTCCTGCGCCCGCACGCCTCGCACAAGGGCAGCTTCGGCGACGTCGCCGTGCTCGGAGGCGAAGGTCTTGCCGCACGAGGCCTGGGCATGACTGGCGCCGCACTGCTGGCTGCGTCGGCCGCCCTACACGGCGGCGCTGGGCGCGTCCTGGTCAGCCTGCTCGACCATGGGGACATGCCGCTGAACCCCGTTCAGCCCGAACTGATGTTCCGCCATCCGAATGCTCTCGAATGGGATTCGCTGACCGTGGTGTGCGGCTGCGGTGGCGGCGAGGCCATTCGTCCCCTGCTGCCGCAGGTGCTCGAGCACAGCGCAAGACTGGTGCTGGATGCCGATGCGCTCAATGTCATCGCCACGCAGCCGGCGCTGCAAGCCCAGCTCCGTGATCGCGCCACCCGGCGCCAAGCCACGGTGCTCACGCCCCATCCGCTGGAAGCCGCGCGCCTGCTCAGCTGCACGTCGGCTGCCGTCCAGGCGGACCGGCTGACGGCCGCACGGCAACTGGCGCAAGGTCTGGACTGCGTGGTGGCGCTGAAGGGTTCGGGCACCGTGATCGCCAGCCCTGACAGCCCTCCCCTCATCAACCCGACCGGCAACGCACGCCTTGCCACCGCCGGCACGGGCGACGTGCTGGCCGGCCTGGTCGGAGCGAAATTCGCCTCTGGCCTGCCCACCCTCGCCGCGGCATGTGAGGCGGCGTACCAGCACGGCGCCGTGGCGGACAGATGGCCGGCCGATCAGGCCCTCACAGCCGGCGCGCTAGCACGCCGACTGACGCCGTAGCCCGAGCCCGACCGCCTCAGCGCCTGGGCGATCGGGGCTTGCTGCCTTTCTTCTTGGCTGCGGCCTTCTTCACTGCCGACTGGAGCGCCTGAATGGGCGAGCGCGGCGCGCGTTCGGCGGAGGTCACCTTTTTCGCGGCACGCTTGGCCGACGCCTTGGCGGGAACCCCCGGCCCGGCCGAGATCAGCCCCTTGTCCCGCAGCGCGCGCGCCACGAACTCTTCGCCTTCGCGCACCAGCCGGAAGTCGATCTTTCGGCCATCCAGGTCGACGCGGCTGACCTGCACGCGCACCCGCGTACCGATCGCATAGCGGAGACCGGTGCGTTCGCCGCGCAGCTCCTGCCGGGTCTCGTCGAAACGGAAATACTCACCACCCAGTTCGGTGACGTGCACCAAGCCTTCCACGTACAGGTCGTCCAGCGTCACGAAAATGCCGAACGTGGTGGCGGCCGTGACCACGCCGCCGTATTCCTCACCCAGATGCTCGCGCATGTACTTGCACTTGAGCCAGGCCTCCACGTCCCGGCTAGCCTCGTCGGCTCGACGCTCGTTGGCGCTGCAGTGCAGTCCGGCCGCCTCCCAAGCCAGCTGGTCGGCGCTGGCCTTCCTGGGCTTCTGGTCGGGCTCACGCACCTTGGCTGCCATGTTCTTCTGCAGGCGTTTGGCCAGCTTGGCATGCGCCTCCCCTGGCGTCGGCAGAGTCGGCAGCTGATATTTCTTTTTCGCCAGGACGGCCTTGATGACCCGGTGCACCAGCAAGTCAGGATAACGACGGATCGGGCTGGTGAAATGCGTGTAGGCCTCGTAGGCCAGACCGAAGTGACCCACATTGACTGGCGTGTAGATGGCCTGCTGCATGGAGCGCAGCAACATGGTGTGGATCTGCTGCGCATCCGGCCGATCCTTGGTCGCCTCGGCGATCTGCTGGAACTCGCCCGGCGTCGGCTCATGGCCGATACTCATGCCGAGCCCAAGCGCTTTCAGATAGTTGCGCAGGATGTCCTTCTTCTCCGGCGTCGGCCCCTCGTGCACACGAAACAGCCCGTGATGCTTGCCTTGGGTGATGAAATCGGCGCTGCAGACGTTGGCCGCCAGCATAGCCTCCTCGATGAGGCGGTGCGCCTCGGTGCGCGTGCGCGGCACGATCTTCTCGATGCGGCCGCTGTCGTCGCAGACGATCTGCGTTTCGGTGGTGTCGAAATCGACCGCGCCACGCTCGCCACGGGCTTTGAGCAGCGCACGGTAGACGTCGGACAGGTTCAGCAGGTCGGCCACGCGCTCCTTGCGGCGCATCGCCTCCGCTCCCCGCGTGTTGGCCAGGATCGCGGCCACCTCGGTGTAGGTCAGGCGCGCATGACTGAACATCACCGCGGGGTAGAACTGGTAGGCGTGAATGTCGCCCTTGCCCGTGATCAGCATGTCGCAGACCATGCACAGGCGTTCGACCTCGGGATTGAGCGAGCACAGGCCGTTGGACAGCTTTTCGGGCAGCATCGGGATCACCCGACGCGGGAAGTACACGCTGGTGGCGCGGTCGTAGGCATCCACGTCGATGGCGCTGCCCGTCTCCACATAGTGGCTGACGTCGGCAATCGCCACCAGCAGGCGCCAGCCCTTGCTGCGACCGACCCGTGCCGGCTCGCAGTACACGGCATCGTCGAAATCACGGGCGTCCTCGCCGTCGATCGTGACCAGCGGGATGTCGGTCAGGTCGATGCGCTGCTTCTTGTCCTGGGGGCGCACCTTGTCGGGCAGCGAACGGGCCAAGGCCACGCAAGCCTCGGAAAACTCGTGCGGAACACTGTACTTGCGCACCGCGATCTCGATCTCCATGCCCGGGTCGTCAATCTCCCCGAGCACTTCCTTGACCCGCCCCACGGGCTGACCATATAGAGCCGGCGGCTCGGTCAATTCCACGACGACCACCTGACCCGCCTTGCCAGCGCCGAGGGCGGTCTTGGGGATCATCACGTCCTGGCCGTAGCGCTTGTCCTCGGGTGCAACCAACCAGATGCCGCCCTCGTGCAGCAGCCGACCAATGATGGGCTGCGCCGGACGCTCGACGATTTCGACCACGCGCCCTTCGGGTCGCCCCTTGCGGTCATAACGAACGATACGCACCTTGACGCGGTCCTTGTGCAGGACGGCGCGCATCTCATTGGGGGACAAGTAGATGTCCGACTGGCCGTCGTCGCGAATCAAGAATCCGTGACCATCACGGTGACCTTGAACAGTTCCTTCAAATTCTTCCAGCAGCGCGCTGGTGGGGTGCAAATTTTTGATATACAATCCTATCTTGTTCCTGAGATGCCCAGGTGGCGGAATTGGTAGACGCACTAGTTTCAGGTACTAGCGCTGAGAGGCGTGGAGGTTCGAGTCCTCTCCTGGGCACCAAGTTTAAACAAACCCGTAAGGGTTTTTCAAAGAGCCGCTGATTTTCAGCGGCTTTTTTTATTTGCCAACTCAACCCTCCATCATCAGGGTCAGGCACACAAACAATCCATCGAACACCCGAACGGAAACAACAAAGACCGTTCGCGATGGTCGAAAAATTCCGTATATAATAGCGACTTCCTGAAATGCCCAGGTGGCGGAATTGGTAGACGCACTAGTTTCAGGTACTAGCGCTGAGAGGCGTGGAGGTTCGAGTCCTCTCCTGGGCACCAAAAAATATTCAAAAAGCCGCCGCTGTTCAGCGGCTTTTTGCTTTTCAGCCCAACTCGTCTCTTACACCCACCAGTCAAGCAAAACAATTCAGGGTGCCCCGAAGATGATGAAGATTTTGATATAGAATTTCATTTTTCCTGAAATGCCCAGGTGGCGGAATTGGTAGACGCACTAGTTTCAGGTACTAGCGCTGAGAGGCGTGGAGGTTCGAGTCCTCTCCTGGGCACCAAGATTCAAAACCTCTACCAAGGTTTGGCAAAAAGCCGCTGAGAAATCAGCGGCTTTTTTGTTTTCCGACGTCCAGCGATGTCACTCCACGAACAAGGAGAACAACCCCGCCGGCAGCGACGGGGTCTGACGCCATCAGATCGGCAACGCCACCAGATCGTGCCCCTGCGTTCCGACGATGCGCGCGCGCGTGAACTCACCCACCTTGAGGGTCTTGCTGATTTTCTCCGGCGGCAACAGCTGCACCGTGCCGTCAATCTCCGGTGCGTCGGCATAGCTGCGACCGACGCCACCGCGACGGCCGAGCGCCGGGGCCGAATCCACCAGCACCTGCATCGTCGAGCCGATGCGCTCCCTCAGCTTGGCGATCGACACCTCTTCAGCCACCGCCATGAAACGCGCACGTCGCTCTTCGCGCACAGCCTCAGGCAACATGCCGGGCAGTTCGTTGGCCGCCGCGCCGGCTACCGGGCTATAGGCAAAGCAGCCAGCGCGGTCGATGCGCGCCTCGCGCACGAAGTCCAGGAGGTGTTCGAACTCCTCCTCTGTCTCACCCGGAAAACCGGCGATGAAGGTGCTGCGGATCACCAGCTCCGGACAGATTTCACGCCAGCGCTGAATGCGCTCCAGATTCTTCTCTCCGCTGGCGGGCCGCTTCATGCGTCGCAACACGTCCGGATGGCTGTGCTGCAGCGGCACATCCAGATACGGCAGCACCTTGCCGGTGGCCATCAGCGGAATGATCTCGTCCACGCTGGGGTACGGGTAGACATAGTGCAGACGCACCCAGGCCCCATAGGATTCGGCCAGTTCGCTCAGCGTCTGCACCAGCTCCAGCATGCGCGTCTTGACCGGCTTGCCATCCCAGAAACCGGTACGGTATTTCACGTCCACGCCGTAGGCCGAGGTGTCCTGACTGATCACCAGCAGCTCCTTCACCCCCCCCTCGAACAAGGCCTTGGCCTCCTTCAACACGTCACCCACTGGCCGACTGACCAGATCGCCCCGCATGGACGGAATGATGCAGAAGGTGCAGCGATGGTTGCAGCCTTCGCTGATCTTGAGGTAGGCATAGTGACGCGGCGTGAGCTTGATCCCAGCCTCGCCAAAACCACCCGGCACCAGGTCGATGAACGGATCGTGCGGTTTTGGCAGGTGCGCATGCACCGCATCCATCACCTCCTGGGTGGCGTGCGGACCGGTCACCGCCAGCACGCTCGGGTGCATCTGCTGCACCAGATTGCCACCGCCCTCGCCGGCCTTGGCGCCCAGGCAGCCGGTGACGATGACCTTGCCATTCTCGGCAAGCGCCTCGCCGATCGTATCGAGGCTTTCCTTCACGGCATCATCGATGAAACCGCAGGTGTTGACGATCACGAGGTCTGCCCCCTCGAAGGTCTTGGCGGTCTGGTAGCCTTCCGCACTCAACTGCGTCAAGATAAGCTCGGAGTCCGTCAAGGCCTTGGGGCAGCCCAGGCTGACAAAACCGATGCGCGGTGCGGCGCCCGACGAGACAGGCGTGGATACAGGGGAAATGGCGTCACTCATCCCCGCATTGTCCCAGTTATGCCCGGGACCGGCACGCGTTCAGCGTTTGACCCCGAAAGCCCCCAACATCTGCTCAGCCTGCTTTTGCATCTGCTCGAACAGATTTTTCGACTGCTCGGCGTAATTGCCCATCACGCCCTGCATCATGGGCGACTGCATGCTCATGAACTGGGCCCACATCTCGGGCGTCAGGCCAACCGACTGCTCGGCAAGCCGCGCCTGCAGGTCGGTGAAGGACTGAATGTTCTTTTCCAGATAAGAACCCATGAAGCCCTGCATGGCATGGCCATAGAAGCGGATGATTCCCGAAAGCATCGCCTCGGTGAACATCGGTGCGCCACCAGCCTCTTCCTCCAGAATGATCTGCAGCAGAATGCTGCGCGTCAGATCCTCATTGGACTTGGCGTCTCGCACCACGAACGGCTCGCCAGCCATGACCAGCTGCTTGACCTCAGCCAGAGTGACATACGAAGAGCTGGTGGTGTCGTAGAGCCGCCGATTCGGGTACTTCTTGATGACACGTTGCGGCGTAGCGCCTGGGGCGGCGGATGAACTGGGCACTGCGGAGGGCTCCTCGGAGGATTCGCTGGACATAAGGCTGCAACAATTCTAGGGACCGGCCGAGTCTTCAACGACCAAGGTTTTCCCTGACCGATTCGAAACCGATAAAAACCAAAAAGCCCTTGACTCCACATGGAATCAAGGGCTTTGAATTGGTAGGCGCGATTGGACTCGAACCAACGACCCCCACCATGTCAAGGTGGTGCTCTAACCAGCTGAGCTACGCGCCTAAAAGTATTCGAGAAGCCGTTAGTATAACAACAAAAAACGGGCGTTTCTAGACTGAAGCACTAAAAACAAAAGAAAGTTGATCGACGGTCTTCCTCCCCCTGCCCCCTCAGCGTCGGCGCGCCGAGCGGACACCGCTGACGCCCCGCACCACCCCCAGAACATGCGCCAGACGGCCCGAGTCCGCCACCTCGACCGTGAAGGTCATCCAAGCGATCCCCTTGACCGATTGAGTCTGAACGCCGACCACGTTCATCTTCTCCTTGGCGAACACCTCTGAGATGTCTCGCAGCAGTCCCTGGCGGTCCGCCGCTTCCACCGCCACATCCACGGGATACACCGCCGCCTCGGACGACTTAGGCATACCCCAGCGCACCTCGATGACACGCTCGGGGGTACGCGTGGCGATTTCGCGAAAATTGCTGCAGTCGGTGCGGTGAATGCTCACCCCCTTGCCGCGCGTGACAAAACCGCTGATCGCATCAGGCGGCGCCGGCTTGCAGCAGCGCGCCAGTTGCGTCAACAGCGAATCCACCCCGACCACCAGCACGCCCCCTCTGGGCGTCTTCTCCACCTGCCGCGCCTTCTTCAGCAGGACGTACTCGTCGGGCTGCAGTGGCGGCTCCGGCGGCTTCAGCAGCGTCTCGATGTTGCGCAGGGAAAACTCGTCCTTGCCCACGACCTCGAACAGTCCGTCGGCCGACTTGAAGCCCAGTTGCGCCGCCAGATCCTCCAGCTTGATCGCCGTCTTGCCCTCGCGCTGCAGCAATTTTTCCACGGCCTCGCGGCCGCGCGCCACCGTCTCATGCGTGATCTGGGCGTTGAACCAGGCCCGGGCCTTGGCACGGGCACGATGACTGACCAGATAGCCCAGCTCCGGGTTCAACCAGTCCCGCGACGGCCCGCCCTCCTTCGTCGCGATGACCTCCACCGTCTGACCGTTTTGCAGCGGTGTGTTCAGCGGCACCATCGCGCCGTCCACGCGCGCGCCACGACAGCGGTGGCCCAGGCTGGTATGCACGGTGTAAGCAAAATCCACCGGCGTCGCCCCCTGCGGCAGCTCCACCACGGCGGCGTCTGGCGTCAGCACGTAGATGCGATCTTCGAACAGCCCCTGCTCCTGCACCGCCCCGGAAAGGTCGCGCTCCCAGGCCAGCAACTGGCGCAGCACCGCGATCTTGACGTCGTACGCGCCGCTGGCCGTCACCCCGGCATAGCCCTTGGTGCCAGCCTCCTTGTAGGCCCAGTGCGCGGCCACGCCATGCTCGGCATGGTCATGCATGGCCTGGGTGCGGATCTGAATCTCGATCGGCTTGCCCGCCTCGTCGCGCACCACCGTGTGGAGCGACTGATAGCCGTTCGGCTTGGGCTTGGCGATGTAGTCGTCAAACTCCTCGGTGATGGGCGCAAAGCGCTCGTGCACCCAGCTCAGCGCAGCGTAGCAATCAGGAACGCTGGGCACGATGACGCGCAGGGCTCGAACGTCGAAGACCTGGTCGAAATCGAGCGACTTGCCGCGCATCTTGCGCACGATGCTGTAGATGTGCTTGGGCCGACCCTGCACCGTGGCGCGAATGCCCTGCGTCCGCAGTTCGGCCTCGACCTGCGCACGCAGCTGCTGCATGTTGCCTTCACGCTCGATGCGCTTTTCATCGAGCAGGCCGGCCACCTGCTTGTAGGTATCCGGCTCCAGGAAGCGAAAGGCCAAGTCCTCCATCTCCCATTTGATCTGCCAGATGCCCAGGCGATTCGCCAGCGGGGCGAACACCTGCAGCGATTCACGCGCCAGGTTGCCCGGCACCAGCTGCTTGCTGGCTGCGTAGTAGCGCAACGTCTGCAAGCGAGAGGCCAGGCGCAGCATCACCACGCGCAGATCGCGACTGAACGCGAGCAGCATCTTGCGCACATTCTCGGTCTGCAGCGTGGGCGACTCGATGGCCTGGGCCGCCGCGGCGCGCGACAGGCGCTGCACACGCACCAGCTTCATGGTTTCGATGGCCAGCGTGGCGAAGGTGTCACCAAACGCCTTGGCAATCACCTCCTGCGGCCGGTTCAGATGCTCGCTCGCATACACCAGATAACCGGCAGCCTGCATCGCCTCTGAGCCGCCCATGGCGCGCAGGATGCCGACCATCGCATCGGCATGGACCAGCATGTTTTCGCCGGTATCCAACTCTTCCGAGGCAATCAGCGGCTCGGCAAAGGCACGGGCGCGGGCTAGCGCGTCGGCCTGCTCGGGCAGCCCCTGAGACGTGGCTGCGATCAGTTCGGGCACCGGGATCGCCGGTTGCGGGGCCGTTTCCGCCTCCGCCAGAAGACTTTTCATCGTGCTACCTCTCAGTCGCCTGCCAGCAGGAAATCGGCGACCACCGCCACCTGATCCGCTGCGACGAAAGTCGGCGCATGGCCCACGCCCTCGAACTCCACCAGACGCGCCTTGGGACCGCGTCGGGTCATGGCCAGCGCCGTTTCGTACCTCAGCAGGTCCGACTGGGCGCCGCGAACCAGCAGCGTCTGCGCCTTGACCTGGTCATACAGCTGCCACAGCAGGGCCTCGACCTGCGCCGAGGCATCCTCGGCCAGCGCACCAAACGACACGGCGATCGCCGGGTCGTAATGTAGGGCCCACCCCCCATCCGGTCGCGGTTTGACCATCGGCCGGGACAGGGCCAGCCATTGCTCGCGTGTGTGCGGCCCGAAGGTGGCCGAGATCGCCCTCAGCGCGTCGGCCGCCTGCTCCACCGAGTCATACCGGCCCGTGTCACCCAGGTATTGGCCGATGCGCTGCAAAGCCGACCACTGGATCACCGGCCCCACGTCATTGAGCACCAGCCGGTGCAGCGGCACCGGCAGGCCCGGCTGACCAGCCAGGGCCAGGCCAATCAGTCCGCCCATGCTGGTCCCCACCCAGTCCAGGCGCTCGATCGGCGCCTGCAGGTTCAGTTGCGCCAGCAGGCCCAGCATGTCGGAGACGTACTGAGGGATCTGATAGCCCATCGGGTCCGCCAGCCAGTCGCTCTGGCCTCGTCCCACCACATCCGGGCAGACCACACGCAGTCGACCGCCCGTCCGCGCCACCAGCGCGCGAGCCAGCACATCGAAGTCACGCCCTTGGCGCGACAGGCCGTGAACACAGATCACCACATGCGACGCGGACGCATCGCCCCACTGCCAGTACGCCATGCGGTGGCCGCCCCAAGGGTCGGTGCAGGCAACGTGGTTCAGCGCGGGTTCAGTCATAGCGAAGCTTGATAATGGTTTGTCGGCATCGTAATTCATACTCACCTGGAGATCACAGCATGTTGAAAGGCAAGACGGCCCTCGTCACGGGCTCCACCAGCGGCATCGGCCTCGGTATCGCGAAGGCTCTCGCGCGACAGGGCGCCCGCATCGTGCTGAATGGTTTCGGTGACGTTGACGGCGCCAAGGCGGAGATAGAGGCACTGGACGTGCCGGTGGCGTACCACGGCGCCGACATGAGCCGGCCGGCCGAGATCGAGGCCATGATGCAGTACGCCGCGCAGCAATTCGGCCAGGTAGACATCCTGGTGAACAACGCCGGCATCCAGCACGTGGCGCGCGTCGAGGACTTCCCCGTCGAGAAGTGGGACGCCATCCTGGCCATCAACCTTTCAAGCACGTTCCATGCCACGCGCCTGGCCCTGCCGGCGATGCGCGCAGCCAACTGGGGGCGCATCATCAACGTAGCCTCGGTGCACGGCCTCGTGGCCTCGGCCGAGAAAGCCGCCTACGTGGCGGCCAAACACGGCGTCGTCGGCCTGACCAAGGTGACGGCGCTGGAGAATGCCACCACGGGCGTGACCTGCAATGCCATCTGTCCGGGTTGGGTGCTCACGCCGCTGGTGCAGAAACAAGTCGATGACAAGGCGGCCACCCTCGGCCTGTCCAACGAGGAGGCCACCCGATTGCTGCTCGGGGAAAAGGAGCCCTCGATGCAGTTCACCACGCCCGACGAACTGGGCGAACTTGCGGTGTTCTTCTGCTCGCCGGCAGCGAGCAACGTGCGTGGCGTGGCTTGGAACATGGACGGCGGCTGGGCGGCGCAATAACCCGGCTGGCAGAGACCGCGCCCGAGGCGCGGCTTCTGCGACGTTGCATCGCGTCACCTCAACTGCACCGCTCCCGACACGGTGACCCGCACCGTGCTCTTGCCCGCCTCGACCGGCAGCGGCGCTTCGGCGGCGGCCGCCTTCGCCTCCATGGCCATCAGGCGCGGCCGCGGCACTGGCCCCTGGTCATTGGCATGAACGGCGATCTCGCGCAGCGTGTAGCCGGCGAAACCGAAGCCCTTGGCGATGTCCATCGCCTTGACCTTGAACTGCTCGATCGCCATGGTCTGGGCGTCGCTCTCCGCCTTGGCGCGCAGTTCGCGGCTCAACCCGAAGCCGACCTGGCCCACGCTCAAGGTCTGGATCTTGCCCGCCGTGCTGCTGATCCGGGCGAAATCGCGGCCTTCGAGCACCAGTTCGGTGCTACCCTGCCAGCCGCTGATCTTGCCGTCGCGGCCATAGCGCGGGTAAAGGCTGAAATTGCCGGTTCGAACCTCCAGCTGCCCGGGCTGGGCCACTTTCTTGGCCTCACCCAGCGCGGCGTCCAGCGCGGCCTTCAACTGGCTTTGCACCAGGGCAACGTCCGAGCCCTCGCGCGTCGTGTTCATCGACACGGACAACAGATCCTGCGGCACCTCCACCGCGCTGCTGGCGGAGAACTGGACAATGTTCTGTGGCACCGTCGGCCCGGCGACCGGGGGGGCGGACTGCGCCATGGCCGCGGCAACGCCCAGCCACAACACGGCGCCGAGGACCTTCTGGAAAGTGTTCATCGAGGGGGCTTTCGTGATCTCGGATCGGGGAATTCGCTCAACGCCGGGCGTCGTCCTCGCGACGCTCTGCCGACAAGCGCAGCAACTGTCGCAACTCGGCGCGCTCCTGCGCGGACAAACGGCGCTCAGCCGTGCTGTCGGGCTGGCGTGGAAGCTGCAGGGTTTGCACCGCCTGTCGCATTTCCGTGCGCCGCGGGTCCAGGCGGCTCGGCTCCTTGCCGGCGACCGCCATGGCCTGTGCCTGCGCACACGACATGGCCGCCGCCTGAAACCCTACCCACAACATCGATCGCATTGTTGTTCGTCGCATATGGGTGCCAAGCTTCGCATGACTTCGCGTCGATATTCCCGTGCTGGGGAGGCACCGGGGGCAACATCTGTAACATAGTGAAAAGCCTCGCGAAAAACTTCACTTTTCGATGCAGACCCGCTCAAAATCGGGCCTGTTACAAATTCGACGCGAGCTGCCATGACAACACCTCAAGCACCCACACGCGCAGACAAGATCCTGGTGGTTGACGATGACGCCCGCATCCGAGACCTCCTGCGCCGCTACCTGACCCAGGAAGGTTTCGAGGTCATGGTGGCCGAGGATGGCAAGGCCCTCAACCGCATCCTGCTGAGGGAAACCGTGGACATGATCGTGCTCGACCTCATGATGCCCGGTGAGGACGGCCTGTCGATCTGTCGCCGCCTGCGCGCGGCCAACGACCGAACGCCGATCATCATGCTGACCGCCAAGGGCGAGGATGTGGACCGCATCGTCGGCCTGGAAGTCGGCGCGGACGACTACCTGGGCAAGCCGTTCAACCCGCGTGAACTGCTGGCCCGCATCCACGCGGTGCTGCGCCGGCGCCCGCCGCAGGAAGCACCCGGCGCCCCGTCGGCCGAGAGCGAGGTGGTCAGCTTTGGCCCCTTCACCTTCGACCTTGGCGCACGCACCCTGCGCAAGAACGGCGAAGAGCTGTCGCTGACCACCGGCGAGTTCGCCATGCTCAAGGCGCTGGTGCGTCATCCACGGCAGCCGCTGTCGCGCGAGAAGCTGGCCCAACTGGCCCGCGGCCGTGAGTTCGAACCGTTTGACCGCAGCCTGGACGTCCAGGTGTCACGCCTGCGCAAGCTGGTGGAGCTGGACGCCACGTCGCCACGCTACATCCAGACCGTCTGGGGCGTGGGCTATGTCTTTGTGCCTGACGGCACCAGCTGAGCAGCCCCTCGCCGCGCGAAGACCGTAACCAGGTACACCGATTGGCACAGTCGATCCGATTCTCTTCCGACGAAACCGGCCCGGCCACGCTGGAGACCATTCCAGCGCCGCTGTCACACCGGCGCAAGGTCGGGTTCAGCCTGTTCTGGCGAACCTTTTTCATGCTGGCCCTGCTGCTCGTCGGCAGCACCGTCGCCTGGTTGCAGACGTTCCGTGCATTGGAGTACGAGCCGCGTGCCATCCAGACAGCCCAGCAAATCGCCTCGCTGGTCAACCTGAGTCGCGCCGCACTGGTGCATTCGGACGCCATCGCCCGCGTATCGCTGATCAAGACCCTGGCCGACCAGGAAGGCGTGCGCATCCTGCCGCGCGAGCCCGGCGACCGATTCGAGCTGTTCGACAACAGCGCGCTCGACGAGCGCATCAACGAGGAACTGGCCGTGCGCCTGGGCCCCGGCACCGTGGTCGCCAGCAGCGTCAATGGCACGCACGGACTGTGGATCGGCTTCCTGATCGACACCGACACGTACTGGCTGCTGATGGACCCTTCCCGCGTCAGCCCGCTGGGCGGCAAGACATGGTTCATCTGGCTGCTCACGGCGGCCGCCCTGTCGCTGACCGGTGCCGCCGTGATCGCCCGGCTGATCAACCAGCCGCTCAAGCAGCTCTCGTTCGCCGCCAGCCGTGTGCGCGACGGCGACTTCGACGCCAGCCGCCTCGACGAAAAGGCGGTAACCAGCGAAATCCGAGAGGTCAACATCGGCTTCAACCGCATGGCCGAGCAACTCGCCAAGATCGAGCAGGACCGCGCGGTGATGCTGGCCGGCATCTCGCATGACTTGCGCACGCCGCTGGCGCGGTTGCGGCTGGAGACCGAACTCAGCGTGAACGACCCCGACGCGCGCGAGCACATGGCCGCCGACATCGCGCAGCTGGATGCCATCATCGACAAGTTCCTCGACTACGCCCGCCCCGACCACGTGGACCTCAAGCCGGTGGTGCTGGCTGATGTGGTGGAAAGCGGTGCCTATCCTTTTCAGAGCATGGACGACGTCCAGCTCAAGATCGACGTGCCGCACGACATTCGCGTGATGGCCGACGAGGTGGAACTCGGCCGGGTGATTTCGAACCTGCTGGAGAACGCACGGCGCTACGGCAAGAGCGTTGACACCGGCGTGGCCTTGGTGGAGATCGTCGCACGGGCCAAAGACCCCTGGGTGCTGATCAAGGTGCGCGACCATGGCATCGGCGTGGCGCCCGGTGCGCTGGCCAGCCTGACCCAGCCTTTCTTCCGCGGCGACGCCGCGCGCACCTCGGCCAAGGGCGCCGGTCTCGGCCTGTCCATCGTGGACAAGACCGTGCAGCGCATGGGCGGCACCTTCACCCTCGCCAACAGCGCCACCGGCGGCTTGGCGGCGCACATCAAGCTGAAGCTGGGCAAGTAGGCCGCGCGGGCAGCGACAGGCACCAGCGCCGTGCCGACGGTCAGCCCGCCACAACCAGCAGCACCGCCGCGCGCGCCTCGATGCTCTGCCCCTGCCCGACCGGGCCGAGCTTTTCCGCCGTCTTGGCCTTCACGTTGACCTGCCCCACGTCGAGGTTCAGGGCACGCGCGATGCACTCGCGCATGCCCTGGATGTGTGGCGCCAGCTTGGGCGCCTGCGCCACCACGGTGCTGTCAATGTTGCCAATCTCGAAGCCCTTCTCGCGCACCCGGCGTGCCGCCTCGGCCAGCAGCACGGTGGAATCGGCGCCCTTGAAGCGTTCGTCAGTATCCGGGAAATGGCGGCCGATGTCGCCCAGCGCCGCCGCGCCGAGCAGCGCGTCGGTGATCGCGTGCAGCAGCACGTCGGCGTCGGAATGCCCGAGCAGGCCCAAGGTGTGCGGGATATCCACCCCGCCGATGATGAGCTTGCGCCCGGGCACCAGGGCGTGCACATCCCAGCCCTCGCCGATGCGAAAGGGAATGACGATATTCATGCGTGGCGACTCCTCAAAACAGCGTCCGCGAGGGCGAAATCCTCGGGATAGGTAACCTTGAAATTCTGCGCGCTGCCCCGCACCAGCAGCGGCTTCGCTCCCGCCGCTTCCATGGCGCTGGCCTCGTCAGTGATGCCGGCAAAGCCGCTCGGGGCGGCGACCTGAAGTGCCTGCCGCAGCGCGCCGATGCGGAACATCTGCGGCGTCTGCGCCAGCCACTTGTCGGCGCGGTCCAGCGTCGAGGCGACGCGCCCGGCCTCGGCCACCTTCAGCGTGTCCGGCAACGGCAACGCGAGCAGGCCGCCGACCGCATCGCCGAGGCAGGCGTCGATCAGCGCGTCGATCTGCGCCGGCGTGACGAGGCAACGCGCCGCGTCGTGCACCAGCACCCAGTCCTCAGCCTGCGCACCGCCCGCCAGCAGGGCTGCCAGACCATTGAACACGCTTTCCGCCCGGCTCGCGCCGCCGCAGGGGACCACGGCGAAGAAATCCTCGTCCAGCGGCAGGAAGGCGTCTCCCGGCGCCACCACCACCAGACCGCGCGCGAGCCGCGGCACGGCGGCGAAGGCGGCCAGCGTGTGACGCACCATCGGTTGGCCGGCCACCGGCTGGTACTGCTTGGGCTGCGCCGTACCGGCGCGCGAGCCGCTGCCGGCGCAGGGAATCAGGGCGAAACAGCGCGGTGCGCCGGCCGCGTCGGCGTGGGGGGATGGGAGGATGGAATCGGTCATGGCAGGCGCGCCATTCTAAAATCCATCGCATCGCACCCCCCGCCCCTTCGGCGGGGGGTGCTTGCCATTGGTACCGCCCATGCAACTGCCCAAACTCCATCCCGGCAAGCGCTTCACCGTGCCGCGCCCCGCCGGCTCGGCCGACGCCCTGCTGCTGGCCCGCCTGGCCGCGCGCGAGAAGGCCGCCGGCCAGCTCACCGCCATCGTCACGGCCGACGCCACCGATGCCCAGCGCCTGATCGACGAGATCGCCTTCTTCGCGCCCGATCTGCGCTGCGCGCTGTTCCCGGACTGGGAGACGCTGCCCTACGACACCTTCTCGCCGCACCAGGACCTGATCAGCGAGCGGCTGGCCACGCTGTGGCGCATCAGCCAGCGCAACAAGGAGTCCGGCGCCGACATCGTGCTGGTGCCCGCCACCACCGCGCTGTACCGCCTGGCGCCGCCGGCCTTCCTGGCCGGCTACACCTTCCACTTCAAGGTCAAGCAGAAGCTCGACGAGGCCAAGCTGAAGGGGCAGCTGACCCTGGCCGGCTACAGCCACGTCACCCAGGTCGTCAGCCCCGGCGAGTACGCGGTGCGTGGCGGCCTGATCGACCTGTTCCCGATGGGCTCGCCCGTGCCATATCGGGTCGATCTGTTCGACGACGAGATCGACTCGATCCGCACCTTCGACCCCGACAGCCAGCGCAGCCTCTACCCCGTGCCCGAGGTGCGGCTGCTGCCGGGCCGCGAGTTCCCGATGGACGAGGCCGCGCGCGCCAAGTTCCGCAGCCGCTGGCGCGAGCTGCTGGAGGGCGACCCGACCAAGAGCCGCATCTACAAGGACATGGGCAACGGCGTCGCCACCGCCGGCATCGAGTACTACCTGCCGCTGTTCTTCGACGAGACCGCCACGGTATTCGACTACCTCGGCAGCGCCGCCACCGTGGTGCTGCACGGCGACCTGGAGCCGTCGTTCCAGCGCTTCTGGCAAGACACCAAGGACCGCTTCCGCCTGGTGCAGGGCGACCCGGAGCGCCCGGCCCTGCCGCCGGAGGCACTGTTCCTCTCGGCCGAGCAGTTCTACGGCCGTGCCAACGACTACGCCCAGCTCGCGCTGCGCCCGAGCGTCGAGGACGTGGCCGACAGCGCCCAGTTCCAGAAGCTCGGTGACCTGTCCGTGGTGCGCGGCGCGGAAGACCCGCTGGCGCGCCTGCAGACCCACATCCGCAACACCCAGCAGCGCGTGCTGCTGCTGGCCGAGAGCGACGGCCGGCGCGAAAGCCTGCTCGACTTCCTGCGCGCCTCGGGCCTGAACCCGCCCGCCTTCGACACGCTGGCCGAGTTCCAGGGCAGCCCCGAGAAGGTCGGCATCGCCACCGGCGCGCTGACCGTGGGCTTTGCCTGGATCGACGAGGGCCTGGACTTCGTCACCGAGACCGAGCTGTTCGCCGCCGGACCGACCACGCGCCGGCGCAAGAAGCAGGAGCAGGTCAGCGACGTCGAGGCGCTGATCAAGGATCTCTCAGAGCTCAACGTCGGCGACCCGGTGGTGCACAACGCGCACGGCATCGGCCGCTACCGGGGTCTCGTCAACATGGACCTCGGCGAGAAGAACCCGGACGGCTCGCCCGCGCTGCAAGAGTTCCTGCACCTCGAATACGCGGACAAGGCCACGCTCTACGTGCCCGTCAGCCAGCTGCAGCTGATCAGCCGCTACACGGGCGTCAGCGCCGACGAGGCGCCGCTGCACAAGCTCGGCAGCGGTCAGTGGGAGAAGGCCAAGCGCAAGGCGGCCGAGCAGGTGCGCGACAGCGCGGCCGAGCTGCTCAACATCTATGCCCGCCGCGCGGCGCGCGAAGGTCATGCCTTCCGCTACTCGCCGCAGGACTACGAGACCTTCGCCAACGACTTCGGCTTCGAGGAAACCGCCGACCAGAACGCCGCCATCCATGCGGTGATCCAGGACATGATCAGCCCGCGGCCGATGGACCGGCTGGTCTGCGGCGACGTGGGCTTCGGCAAGACCGAGGTCGCCCTGCGCGCCGCCTTCGTCGCCGTCACGGGCGGGCGCCAGGTGGCCTTCCTCGCACCCACCACGCTGCTGGCCGAGCAGCACTACCAGACCCTGGTGGACCGCTTCGCCAAGTGGCCGGTCAAGATCGCCGAGGTCTCGCGCTTTCGCACCGGCAAGGAGATCACCGCCGCGATCAAGGGCATTGCCGACGGCACGGTGGACATCGTGGTCGGCACGCACAAGCTGCTCTCCGAGTCGACCAAGTTCCACAACCTGGGCCTCCTGATCATCGATGAGGAACACCGCTTCGGCGTGCGCCACAAGGAGCAGATGAAGCAGCTGCGCGCCGAAGTGGATGTGCTGACGCTCACCGCCACGCCGATCCCGCGCACCATGGGCATGGCGCTGGAGGGCCTGCGCGACCTGTCGGTGATTGCCACCGCGCCGCAGCGGCGCCTGGCCATCAAGACCTTCGTGCGCAGCGAGAACCACGGCGTGATCCGCGAAGCCGTGCTGCGCGAATTGAAGCGCGGCGGCCAGGTCTACTTCCTGCACAACGAGGTCGAGACGATCGAGAACCGCCGCCAGAAGCTGGAGGAGATCCTGCCCGAGGCGCGCATCGCCGTCGCCCACGGCCAGATGCACGAGCGCGAACTCGAGCGCGTGATGCGCGACTTCGTCGCCCAGCGCTACAACTTGCTGCTGTGCTCGACCATCATCGAGACCGGCATCGACGTGCCCACGGCCAACACCATCGTCATCAGCCGCGCCGACAAGTTCGGCCTGGCCCAGCTGCACCAGCTGCGCGGACGCGTCGGCCGCAGTCACCACCAGGCCTATGCCTACCTGATGGTGCCGGACATCGAGGGCCTGACCAAGCAGGCGCAGCAACGGCTGGACGCGATCCAGGCCATGGAGGAGCTCGGCTCGGGCTTCTACCTCGCCATGCACGACCTGGAGATCCGCGGCGCCGGCGAGGTGCTGGGCGAGAACCAGAGCGGGAACATGATGGAGATCGGCTTCCAGCTCTACAACGAGATGCTGTCCGAGGCGGTGCGCTCGCTCAAGGCCGGCAGGGAGCCGGACCTGCTCAGCCCCCTGTCCGTCACCACCGACATCAACCTGCACGCCCCCGCCCTGCTGCCCGACGAGTACTGCGGCGACGTGCATCTGCGCCTGTCGTTCTACAAGAAACTGGCCACGGCCAAGAACACCGACCAGATCGATGCGCTGCTCGAAGAGATCATTGACCGCTTCGGCAAGCTGCCGCCCCAGGCCCAGACCCTGATCGACGTGCACCGCCTGCGCGTGCTCAGCCAGCCCTACGGCGTGGCCAAGGTCGATGCGGCGCCGGGCGTGATCAACATCACCTTCCGCCCGAACCCGCCGTTCGAGCCGATGCGCATCATCGAGCTGATCCAGAAGAACAAGCACATCAAGCTCGCCGGCAACGACAAGCTGCGTATCGAGCGCGAGCTGCCCGACCCGAAGGCCCGCGCCCAGATGGTGCGCGACGTGCTGCGCTCGCTGGGCCAGCCCCAGAATCAAACCGCTTAACTCCTGACTTCCTCATGTCCCAAGCCACCGAATTCGCCCCCGGCCTCGTCATCCAGCAGTTCACGCCACCGCTGAAGCTCTCCGACTTCAAGCTGATCGCCTTCGACATGGACTCCACGCTGATCAACATCGAATGCGTAGACGAGATCGCCGATGCCGTCGGCCGCAAGACCGAGGTCGCCGCGATCACCGAGGCCGCCATGCGCGGCGAGATCGCCGACTTCAAGGAAAGCCTGCGCCGGCGCGTCGCGCTACTGAAGGGCGTGACCGTGGCCGACATGGAGCGCGTCTATGAAGAGCGCCTGCGCATCAATCCCGGCGCCGCCGAGCTGATCGCCGCCTGCCAGGCCGCCGGCCTCAAGGTGCTGCTGGTCTCGGGCGGCTTCACCTACTTCGCCAACCGCGTCAAGCAGCGCCTGGCCATCGACTTCGCGCGCTCCAACATCCTGGACATCGAGGACGACGTGCTGACCGGCCGCCTGGTGGACCAGTGCTGGGGCGACATCTGCGACGGCGCGGAAAAGCGCCGCACCCTGCTGGAGGTGGCCTCCCTGCTCGGCATCGAGCCCCGGCAGTGCATCGCCATGGGCGACGGCGCGAACGACCTGCCGATGATGGGCGAGGCCGGCCTGTCGGTGGCCTACCACGCCAAGCCCAAGGTGCGCGAGCAGGCCATGGTCGCCATCAACGAGGGCGGCCTGGACCGGCTGCTGGAATTGCTGAAGTAAGCGGCCGGGCGAACGGAACCCCCAGGCCCGGCCCGGTGCTGAATCGCCTGGCCCTGCGCGTCCTCCGGTCCGGCTGGCGCCCGATCGGTGCCGATGGCAGGCTGCGCAGTGCCTCGGCGGGCGATGCCAGCGCGATCGGCCTGCGCCTGTGGTGGGCGCGGCGTTGCCGGGCGTTGCTCAGTCCGTCTGCGGCAGCCCGGGCGGTGGCACCTCGCGGCTGAGGCGGCGCAAAGGGGCCGTTCCGTCGCCCCGGGCCGCCGGCGCGACCAGGTCGGCCAATGTCACGCCATCGAGCACCTTGAAGTAGCTCTCCAGCGCCTGGTGCAGCACGCCCTGCAGCCGGCAGCGCCCGCTCAGCCGGCACAGATCCACCCCCGGATCGAAGCACTCGACCATCGTGAAATCGGTCTCGGTCGCGCGCACCACCTCGCCGACCTGGATCTGGTCCGCGGGCTTCATGAGGCGCAGGCCACCGCCGCGTCCGCGCGTGGTCTCCAGCCAGCCCCGGCTGGCCAGATCGACCACGATCTTGGTCAGGTGGCTGCGCGAGATGCCGTGCGCCTCGGCGATCTCGGTGATCGTCACCGGCGGCGCGCGCCCCTCGGTGGCGGCGCAGTACATCAGCACGCGCAGCGTGTAGTCGGTCCATTGGGTCAGTCGCATGACGCACTCCCTGCAGTGATTCGGATCGCCCCGCCAGCGGTCGGGGCATCAAAAGATTCATTGAAAATGAATTTTATTGAATAGAATATTCATACGACATGAATCTTTAAAGGAACCCTGCTGTGAACACCCGCCTCGATCTCCCGGAACAAGATCTTGCCTCCCCTCGCGCCGACCAGTTTCTCGGCCAGATCGCCGTGCAACTGCCCGGTGCCACCGCCATCTTCCGGCGCCTGAAGCTGGACTTCTGCTGCGGCGGACAGATCAGCCTGCGCCAGGCGGCACAGGACAAGCAGCTGGACCTGCCGCAACTGCTGCAGGAACTGGCCAGCCTGGAGCGCGGCAGCGAGGCGCCCGCCGCCACGGCGCCCGCGCCGCTGATCGACCACATCCTGGCGCGCTACCACGAGGTGCACCGCGCGCAGCTGCCCGAGCTGATCCGCATGGCGCGCCGCGTCGAGGCCGTGCACCGCGACCACCCCGCGGTGCCGGCCGGCCTGGCCGATCACCTGGAAACCATGCAGGAGGAACTGCTGGACCACATGCAAAAGGAAGAGACCATCCTGTTCCCGATGCTCAAGGCCGGGGGCGCGCCCTTCGTCGTGCACCCGATTGGCGTCATGCGCGCCGAGCACACCGGCCATGGCGAAGCGCTGGAGCGGCTGATGGCCCTGACGCAGGACGCCACGCCGCCGCAGGAAGCCTGCAACACCTGGCGTGCGCTGTACGCCGGCATCGCCCAGCTCTCGGATGACCTGATCAACCACATCCACCTGGAGAACAACCTGCTGTTCCCTCAGTTCGAGCCCGCCGCCGACACCCACTGCGGTTCGGCCTGCGGTTGCCACTGACCCCTGCTGCCGGCCTCTTTCTCATGCGGCGAGCTCGTAGCATCATTGCGTTACAAAACCAGCAGATCCGAAGCGATTCTCCGAAATTCGTTACACGGCCAAACGAAAAGTTCGCCTCAAACGGTTTAGGCTTGTGCCGCTGGTGCTGAGGACCGCAAGCCCCCTGCGGGGCGGGCAGTGACGGCACCCGCCATTCCCGCGCGGCGTTTGCCGCGCCGTAGTGATCGACACGTGAGCAAGATCGACCCAGGACGCCCGAAAGGGCGTCATAGCAGTACCCCCATGAAATCAAGAACGATGAAATATCTGGCCAGCACGCTGGCCGTGGCCGCCGTGCTCACGCTGAGTGCCTGCAGCGGCATGAGCACACGCGACCGGAACACCGCCATCGGCGCGGGAGCCGGCGCGGTGGGCGGCTCGATCCTCACCAACGGCAGCACCCTCGGCACGCTCGGCGGCGCGGCAATTGGCGGCTACATCGGCAACCAGAGCGGCGGCTCGAGGAGAAGATAAGCCGCGCCCCCACTTGACGCCGCCCCGGGACCGAACGGCGTCGGGCCTGGATCAGACCGACCTGCGCAGAGGCTTGAGCAGGTCGGACAGGCCGTTGTGGTCGATCTCGTGCATCAGCGCCAGCAGGCGGCCGATCTCGCCGGGCGGAAAGCCTTCGCGGGCGAACCAGTTCAGGTAGTTCCCCGGCAGGTCGGCGATCACCTGGCCCTTGTACTTGCCGTAGGGCATCTCGCGCGTGACGAGCTTCTGCAAGGATTCGGCATCCATGCGCTTTATCCTCCAGCCCGCTTGACGGTGTAGCCCAGCGCCTTGAGCGTGTCGATCACGCGCTCGCAGTGGTCGCCCTGCACCTCGATCACCCCGTCCTTGACCGTGCCGCCAGTGCCGCAGGCGGCCTTGAGCTGCTTGCCCAGCGCCGTCAGCCCCACCGCGTCCAGCGCCACGCCCTTCACCAGCGTGACGGCCTTGCCGCCGCGGCCCTTGGTCTCGCGCGAGACGCGCACGATGCCGTCGCCCGCCGCAGCCGCCTTCGGCTGCCGGCACAGGCACTGCGCCACCGGCTGGCGGCAGGACGGGCACATGCGGCCGGCCTCGGTGGAATACACCAGCCCACCGCCCGTGAACTTGCTTGCCATCAGCGCCACGCCTTCACTTCTTGCGCCGGGAATCCGGCGTGAAGAACAGCCCCAGGCCCACGACGATCAGGATCGCCGGCCACCAGGTGCGCAGCACCTCGATCAGGCTGATGTCGATCAGCCCCAGATTCGACAGCAGGAAAAACGTGCCCAGCAGCACCAGCACAATCGCCGCGACATTGCCCTTCATGAAAGCCCTCTCCCCATAGATGTCAGAGGGCCGATGGTACCGCGCCCCCCGTTACACTGGCCCAAGATGACATTTCCTTCCCTCGGCCTTTCTTCCGCCCTGGTTCGCGCTGCCGGCGAACTCGGTTTCTCGACACCCACGCCCATCCAGGCCGCCGCCATTCCCGCCATCCTGCGCGGCGCCGACGTGCTGGGCCTGGCCCAGACCGGCTCCGGCAAGACCGCGGCCTTCGCCCTGCCGCTGCTGCAGCAACTCCAGGGCAGCCCCCGCCAGACGCCGCGGCGCGTCCGCGCCCTCGTCCTGGTGCCCACGCGCGAGCTGGCCGCGCAGGTGGGCGAGGTCCTGCGCCGGCTGGCACAACCCCTGGCCGACGCGCCCGCACAGCCCTTGAAAGTGGCCATCGCGTTTGGCGGCGTCTCGATCAACCCGCAGCTGATGAGCCTGCGCGGCGGCGCCGACGTGGTGGTGGCCACCCCCGGTCGCCTGCTCGATCTGGTGCAGCACAACGCCCTCAGGCTGGGCGCCGTGCAGACCCTGGTGCTGGACGAGGCGGACCGCCTGCTCGACCTGGGCTTCGCCGACGAGCTGGACCGCGTGCTGGCGCTGCTGCCCCCCGCGCGGCAGAACCTGTTCTTCTCGGCCACCCTGCCCCCCGCCGTGCAGGCGCTGGCCGAAGGGCTGCTGCGCGAGCCGGTGCGGATCGAGGTGCCCGCCACGCCGGCGAACGAGCCGCTCATCGAGCAGCGCGTGATCCAGGTCGATGCCGACCGGCGCACCCCGCTGCTGCGCCACCTGATGCAGGACAACGACTGGGACCGGGTGCTGGTCTTCGTGGCCACGAAGTACGCCGCCGGGCTGGTGGCCGACAAGCTCTACAAGGCCGGCATCTACGCCACCGCCTTCCACGGCGACCTGAGCCAGGGCGCGCGCCGCCAGGCGCTGGCCGACTTCAAGGACGGACGCTGGGACGTGCTGGTGACCACCGACCTGGCCGCCCGCGGCATCGACATCGCGCAGCTGGCGGTGGTGGTGAACTACGACCTGCCCCGCTCGGCCGTGGACTACGTGCACCGCATCGGCCGCACCGGCCGCGCGGGCGAGAGCGGTTTGGCGGTCAGCTTTGTCAGCGCCGGCACCGAGGCCCACTTCCGCCTGATCGAAAAGCGCCAGAACCTGAGCCTGCCACGGGAACAGATCCCCGGCTTCGAGTCCACCGAGGTGGCGCCGGCGGCCACGCCGGGCGCCGGCGGCATCAAGGGCAAGCGCCCGAGCAAGAAGGACAAGCTGCGCGCGGCCCAGGCCGCCGCGCTGCAGGCCGGCGAAGACCGAAGCGAGTGAACGCCCGTCGCCGGAAGACTGTTTACGACGCGTCTTCGTCGAGGGACGTGGCCGCCGAGGCCTCTGCATCGACCGATCCCTCGGGCCGGGCCTTGCGGTGGCCGTGCTTGGCCAGGATCTCGACGTAGAACTGCTCGCCGCCGTCCTTGGCCGTCTGGTCGATCAGGCCCGTGAGCGTGGCCAGGTGGACCACCTCGGCCGCATCCTGCGTCAGGCCGAACTTGCAGTCGAAGTCCCAGAAATCCACGCCGGCCGGCAGCTCGCGGCGACGCTCGCGCTTGATGTATTTGCGAATCTCGTGCTTGACCGCGTCCAGCACCCGGTCACGGTGCTTGCCTTCGATGTTGAGTTTGAATGTTTTTCTCATGAGAGTCCTTCAGTGGGGAGGGTTCGCCCTTGATGGACGTGCTGCGGGAGCGCGATGATACGCGTGAACGCGGCAGCCCGACGCCTGAGGGTTTGAACCGGGTTATCCTGCACGCCGACCTCATGCCTATTCAACACACCGCCCCCGGCAAGGAGCAGATCGCGCTGCTCGAACCCTTCGAACGACTGGGACTGGACCGCATCCGCCTCGTCGCCACGCCCGCCCAGGCGCGGCAGGCCTGCGACGAACTCGCGGCCGCCCCAGTCTGGGGCTTCGACACCGAATCCAAGCCGACCTTTCTCAAGGACCAGCGCTCGGAAGGCCCGCACGTCGTGCAGCTCGCCACGCTGGACCTGGCCTGGGTGTTCCAGCTGCACGACCCGGGCTGCCGCGCCATCGTGGCCGAACTGCTCGCCCTGCGGGGCATCACCAAGGCGGGCTTCGGCCTGGGCGACGACCGCCAGCGCATCGCCGCCAAGCTGGGCGTGGAGCCGGTCGATGTGCTGGAGCTGAACACCGTGTTCCGCCAGCGGGGCTATCGCAAGGACATGGGCGTCAGGGGCGCCGTGGCCGTGCTGTTCAAGCGGCGCTTCATCAAGTCGCGCAAGGCGACCACCTCCAACTGGGCCAACCCCCAACTGACCGAGGCCCAACTGCTCTATGCGGCCAACGACGCCTGGGCCGCGCTCCGCGTGTTCCAGGCGCTGCAGCGGTCATGAGGGCTCGCGGTGCCGCAGGCGCTTGTGTACAGTCGGGCGCTCACTGTTGAAGAGGTAGAACCGATGGCACGAACGAATGAATGGGCGGGCAAGGTGCTGGCGCTGCTCAAGGCCGGCAACCCGGCGGCGGCCATCGCGCAGATCAAGGTGGCGCCCAGCGTGAAGGACCTGAAGCAATTGCAGACCCAGCTGGCGGCCAGCCCGCTCGCCGGACGCTGGCGCGACGTGGAGGCCGCCATTGCGGACAACCTGGTCCTGCTGTCGGCGCCACGGCTGCATCGCTCGCCTTAAGCCGCCGCGCCATGGGCGCCGATGCTGTTCCTGGGCAGGCGGCTGAGGGAGATGCCTCAGTCCGGCACGAAGCGGGCCTTGAACCGCGCCTCGTCCGCAGCGAGTTCGAAGGTGACCAGCTGCCCCATCTTCATGTCCGCCAGCCGGCAGGCCGCGAACAGGCTGGACTTGCCCTTCAGGTCGAAGCTGGGCAGGTCGATCAGCGCGTAGGGGTAAGGCACGAAGACTTCGTGCTCGAAGATTTCGCGGTGCACATTGCGGGGCGAGGGATAGAGCTTGTAGCGGTCGGTGGTGATCGTCTGGGTGGCCATCGCCTGATTTTCGCCGAAGGGCTCACCTCCCGCCGCCTGGAGGCACAATGCCCTGCATCACCACCGCCCGGAGGGCCGTATGAACCAGACTCCCGCCACCACGCCCGGCCAGCGCAGCCTCTGGCTGCGCGGCCTGCTGATGCTGTTGATGGCCCTGGCCTTCCAGCTCGCCAGCACCCTGCTCGGCCTGCTGGCCGTCGTGCAGTTCGTGCTGACGCTGCTGACCGACGCCCCCAACGCCCGCCTGCGCGCCTTCGGCCAGAGCCTGGGGCAGTACCTGCGCCTGATCGCGGACTTCGTCAGCTTCGGGACGGAAGAGGTGCCGTTTCCGTTCAGCGACTGGCCGGCCGGGACCCCATGAAGCGTCCACCCACCTGCACCGGGAGGGGTCCATCATGCTGAAGACGTACCATGGCAGTTGCCATTGTGGCGCTGTCCAGTTCGAGGCCGACATCGACCTCACGCAGAGCACCTACCGCTGCAACTGCTCCATCTGCCGTCGAACAAGGTTCTGGCCCGCCGTGGTGAAACCCGAAAGCTTTCGTCTGCTGCGGGGCGAGGCAGAGCTGACCCGGTACCTGTTCAACACCCGCAAGAACCACCACTACTTCTGCAAGCACTGCGGCGTGCGCGCCTTCGGCGTCGGGAACGAAACGCCGATGGGCAGGATGTACGGCGTGAACCTGGGCTGCCTCGACGACGTTTCCGACGAGGAACTATCGAGCGTTCCCATCACGTACGTTGACGGTCGCAACGACCACTGGCAGAGCGCCCCCGCCTTCTTCCGGCACCTGTGAGCATGAACACGTGGTCCACCATGCAGGCAACACCACACCTCACCCGTCATGAACCCGGCCAAGGTTGAACGCAACCGCGTGCATCGACTGACGGATCTGCCCAACGTCGGCCCGGTCATGGCGAAGGACCTGGCGCTGATCGGCATCCGGTCTCCGGGCGAACTCGCGGGCCAGGACCCGTTCAGGCTCTACGAAGCGCTGTGCCGCAAGACCGGCAGCCGCCAGGACCCGTGCGTGCTGGACGTGCTGATCTCCGTCACGCGGTTCATGGACGGGGACGAGCCGCGGCGCTGGTGGGCCTACACCGAGGAGCGCAAGCGCCGCCATGGCACCGCGCTGCGCGCCGGCACCGACCGCGTGGGCTGAACCTGAGCGGCCCGATCCATCACGCGCCGGGTGCGGCGTGGGCGGTCAAACCGCCTGCGCCAGCCGCGCCATGCCCTCGCGGATCTTCGCGACGTCGGCCGTGGCAAACGACAGGCGCAGCGTCGAGGTGTCCGGCTGGCTCGGGTAGAACGGCGCGCCCGGCACGAAGGCCACGCCCTTCTCGATGGCGCGCCGGGCCAGTTCGTTGCCGTCTTTCACTTTGCCGCTCGCGCCGGTCAGGCGGACCCAGACGAACAGCCCGCCCTGCGGCTGGACAAACTCGATGGCGTCGCCCAGCTCCTGGCGCAGCGCGTCGCACATGGCCTGGCAGCGCTCGGCATAGACCTGCCGCACATGTGCCAGCGTGGCGGGCATGCGGCCGGCCTTCAGGTACTGGGCGGCGGTGGCCTGGGCGAAGGTGCTGGTGTGCGCGTCGCTGAACTGCTTGCACATGGTGGCCCGGGCCAGCAGCTCCGGCTGGGCGATCAGCCAGCCCACGCGCAAGCCGGGGCTCAGCACCTTGGACAGCGAGCCGCAGTGCGCCAGCCACTCGCGGCTGCCCGCCACCTGCGGGCTCAGCGCCAGCAGCGAAGGCGGCGGCGCCTCGCCGAAGTACAGGTCGCCATAGGGATCGTCCTCAACGATCAGGGTCTGGTGCTTCACGGCCAGTTCCAGCACCTTCTTGCGGCGCTCCAGGCTCAGCGTGGCGCCGCTCGGGTTGCCGTAGGTAGGGATCAGGTAGACCAGCTTGGGCTGGTGCTCGGCGATCAGCTTTTCCAGCTCATCGACCTTCACGCCGTGCTCGTCGATCGGCGCGCCGATCACCTCGGCGCCGTAGAGCCTGAAGCACTGGATGGTGGCCAGGAAGGTCGGCGCCTCCACGATCACCTTGTCGCCGGGCGAGATCATGGTCTTGCCCAGCAGGTCCAGCGCCTGCTGGCTGCCGGTGGTGACGATCAGGTTGTCGGCGGCCACGTCCTTCGCGCCCTTGCTGGCCATGAAGGCCGCCAGCTGCTCGCGCAGCGGGCCATAGCCTTCCGTGGCGCCGTACTGCAGCGCGCCGCCGGCCTCCTCGGTCAGCGCGGCGTTGACGGCCTCGCGGATGCCATCCACGTCAAACATCGCGCTGTCCGGAAAGCCACCCGCGAAGCTGATGATGCCGGGCTTGCCGAGCAGCTTGAAGAGTTCGCGGATGGCGGAGGTTTCGACGTTGTCGAGGCGGTCGGCAAACTGGAGTGGCATGGGAGAATTTGCGAACGAGGAAGGAACAGGATGAAGAAGGAAGCTATCGAGTCGTTTTTCGCCACGCTGAAGGCGGCCAACCCGCAACCCAACACTGAACTTGAGTATACGAGCGTGTTCGAGCTGCTGACGGCCGTGCTGCTGTCCGCCCAGGCCACCGACGTGGGTGTCAACAAGGCCACGCGCCGCCTGTTCCCGGTGGCGAACACGCCCCGGCAGATCCTCGATCTGGGACAGGAGGGGCTGGAGGGCTACATCAAGACCATCGGCCTGTACCGCAGCAAGGCGAAACACCTGATGCAGACCTGCCGCATCCTCGTGGAGCAGCACGGCGGCGAGGTGCCGCGCACGCGCGAGGCGCTGGAGGCCCTGCCCGGCGTGGGCCGCAAGACCGCCAACGTGGTGCTCAACGTCGCCTTCGGCGAGCCCACGATGGCGGTGGACACCCACATCTTCCGCGTCGGCAACCGAACCGGCCTGGCGCCGGGCAAGACGCCGCACGAGGTGGAGATGAAACTGATGAAGCGCGTGCCGCCGGCCTACCTGGTGGACGCGCACCACTGGCTGATCCTGCTCGGGCGCTACGTCTGCCAGGCGCGCAAGCCGCGTTGCTGGGAATGCCGCGTGGCGGCGTACTGCGATTACCAGCCCAAGACGCCGGCGCCCTGAGCGACGCGAGGGCGCCGCGACCTGACCGTCACGGCACCCTCAAGGTGACGTCCACGGCCCTGCCCCCAGGGGGTTGGCAGGACCACTCCCGCCTCAATCGGCGTAGATGCCAGCCTTCTGGATCACCGGCCCCCACTTGGCGATCTCGGCTTCCAGGTGGGTCTTCAGGCCGGCGGCATTCATCTTGTCCTGCGGCGGGATTTCGGAACTGAGTTCGGCCAGGCGCTGCTTGACCACCGGGTCCTGCATCGCCAGCTGCAGCGCCCCGGTGAGCTTGTCGAGCACCGGCTTGGGCGTGCCCTTGGGCGCGTACATGCCGTGCCATACCTTCACCTCGAAGCCCTTCAGGCCCTGCTCGTCCAGCGTCGGCACGTTGGGTAGGGCGGACAGGCGCTGGAGCGTGGTGACACCGAAGACCTTGACGCGGCCGTCCCGGATCATGGGCACGGTCTGCGTGGTCTGGTCGCACAGCAGGTCCACCTGGCCGCCGAGCAGGTCGTTCATGGCCGGGCCGGTGCCCTTGTACGGGATGGTGTTGAGCTCCACGCCCATCTGGCTCATGAACAGCAGGCCGCACAGGTGCGACACCGCCCCCAGGCCGGCGTTGGCCAGCGAGACCTTCTCCCTGTTCGCCTTGACGTAGGCCTGCAGCTCCTGGAAGTTCTTGGCCGGGAAGTCCTTGCGCGCCAGCAGCGTCATCGGCACATCGACCACCTGGCCGATGGCTTCGAAGTCCTTCAGCGGATCGAACTGCAGCTTCTTGTACAGCGCCGGCGCGGTGGCCATGCCCATGTGGTGGATGAAGATCGTGTAGCCGTTCGGCGCGGCGCGCGCCACCTTGGCCGCGGCGATGGTGCCGCCGGCACCGACGGCGTTCTCCACAACCACGCCCTGGCCCAGCGTCTTGCCCATCGGGATGGCGATCATGCGCGCCACCACGTCGGTGGGCCCGCCCGCGGCGAAAGGCACCACCAGCGTGACCGGCTTGTCCGGGTAACTCGGCTGGGCCTGGGCAGGCAGCAGCGTGCCGACGGCCAGCGCCGCCACAGAAGCCAGCAGCAGGGTCTTGAACTTGTGTGTCATCTCTTGTCTCCTTCTTTCTCACCAAAAATCCCGTCATCCCGGTGCGGGTGGGACGCGCCATCTTGGCCCGCCCCACCCGCGCCCGCATGCGGAAGAACCCGCTCAGGCCCCCGACGGCGCGCGGACCTGCGCCAGCGTGCGCTGCGCCAGGCGCAGCACCGGCGCGTCCACCATGCGGCCTTCCAGGCTGAACACGCCGCCGCCAGCGGCCTCGAAGCCGGCCAGCACGCGCCGCGCCCAGTCCAGTTCGGCCGGGCCCGGTGCGAAGGCGTCGTTGACCGCCGCCACCTGCGCCGGGTGGATGCACAGCTTGGCGCCGAAGCCGCCGCGCCGGCCGCGCGCCGCGTCAGCGGCGACCCGGGTCGCGTCCTGCGTGCCGGGCGAGACGCCGTCGATCGGCGCCGCCCGGCCGGCGCGGCGCGAAGCCAGCACCAGCGCCAGCCGCACCGGCACCAGCTCGGTCTCGTCCGCCTCGCAGGCCAGGCCCGCATCGGCCTGGAAATCGAGGTGGCCGAAGGCCAGCCTCAACACCCGCGGGCTGGCCGCCAGCGCATCGACCGCATCCAGCCCGGCCACCGATTCGACCAGCGGCACCAGCGCGCAGCCCGGCCCCACGGCCGCCGCCACCTTGGCCAGCACCGCCGCCGACTCGGCCTTGGGCAGCATCACGCCGCCCAGCCCCTGCGCCGCCAGGCCGCGCAGGGCCGTCAGGTCGTCCGCGTGCCAGGGCGTGCCCGCGGCGTTCACGCGCACCAGCAGGCGGGCGCGCGGCGCCGCGTCCAGGGCGGCGAAGGCCTGCACCAGGGCGTCGCGCGCGGCAGCCTTCTCGTCGGGCGCGACAGCGTCCTCCAGATCGACGATCACGGCATCGGCGCCCGAGGCCAGGGCCTTGGCGTAGCGTTCCGGCCGGCTGGCCGGCACGAACAGGAAGGAACGGGCGGCGGAGAGAAGGTCGCTCATCGTGACCGCGCCTCTCAGCCGCGCTGCGGCAGCAAGGACCGCAGCACCGGCGCCTCGGCGATGCGCCACAGCGCGTCCACCGCCGCCGCCATCTCGGCCGGCGCCGCCCCGCCGCTGAAGGCCGCCAGGCGCAGCGCCTTGGCCGTGAGTTCCTCGCGCGAGAGCGTGTTGCCCGGGTCGCCCTTGGGCTCGTCCACCCGGCCGTGCAGCACGCGGCCGTCGGTGGTGGTGACAGTGACCTTGCCGATCCAGCGCTTCGGGTAGGCGCCATCGACCTCGGGGTCGAGCGCCATCTCGACCCGGTCGCGCAGGGCCTGCGTAGTCTCGCTCAGAAAGTGCTGCTCGAACTCGGTCAGACCGGCATGGCCGAACTGCGCCACCAGCGCCAGCACGGTGCCCATGGAGAATTTGCTCTGGTGCACGGTGACCGGCCGCACCACGGGCCCGAGCACGTCGATCGCGCCCTGGTGCACCTGCGTGACCACGCGCGCCAGGTCGGAAGGCTGGAGGCCGTGCGCCTGCATCACGGCCAGCAGCGCGTCGGCCGCCGGATGGGTGTGGCGGCAGCTCGCGTGCCACTTGAACGAGGTCTCGGCCGTGGCCCAGCGCGTGCCCAGGCCGTCGGTCAGGCGGGCCGGGTCGGCGTCGCTCGACATGCCGGCGGCCAGGCCCTGCGGGCCGTCGAAGATGTCGGCCGCGCCGGTGAAGCCGTCCTTGGCCAGGTAGGCCGCCATCAGGCCGGCGCCGGCCGCGTGCGCGGTGTGCAGCTGCTTGCTGTCGGCGGCGGTGCGCAGAAACTCCCAGAGGCCCGCCGACTGCGTGCCGGCCGAGCCCAGCGCGTGCTGCATCTGCGCCGCGTCCAGCTTGAGCAGGTGGCCCACGGCCGCGGCCGCGGCCAGCGTGCCGGCCGTGCCCGTGGTGTGGAACACCTTGTAGTGCGAGCGGCCCAGGAACTCACCCACGCGGATGCCCACCTCGTAGCCGGCCACCGAAGCCGCGAGCAGGTCGCGCCCGCTCGCGCCCAGCGCCTGCGCCACGGCCACGGCGGCGGGGAAGACCACCGTGGCCGGATGGAACACCGAGCCGTTGTGGACATCGTCCTGCTCGGCCACGTGCGAGGCGGCGGCGTTGGCCATCGCGGCCAGGTAGGGGCTGGTCGTGGCCCGTGTGGTAATCACCTCGGCCGGGCCGCTGACCGGCCCCATGGCCTGTGCGAAGCGCGTGAGGCTCTCGACCGGGCGCGCGCCGTGGCCGGCGACGGCGGAGCCGAACCAGTCCACCAGCAGGTCCTCGGTCTTGCGGACCACGTCCGGGGGAATGGCCTCGAAGCGCAGTTGCACTGCGAAGCGGGCCAGGGTGGCGGTGGCGGATGTCATGAAGGGCGTCTCCCGAATCAAGTCTTCAAGTCAAACAGGCCTGCAGCGCTTACCACGCCTGCGAAGGCAGCTCTTGTTTCAATAGCAAGCTGAAGCTCAGACGGCCCCCGCCTCGCGCAGCGCGGCCAGCGCCGCGTCGTCGCGGCCGAGTTCCCGCAGGATGGCCTCGGTGTGCTGGCCCACGGCCGGCACGGCGTCCATGCGGTAGTCGAAGGCATTGCTGCGGCCCGGGGGCAGCAGCGCGGGAATGTCGCCGGCCGGCGACCCCACCTGGGTCCAGCGCCCGCGCGCCTGGAGCTGCGGGTGGGCCCAGACCCCGGCCATGTCGTTCATGCGGGCGTTGGCGATCTGCGCTTCATCGAGACGCTCGATCACCTGTGCCGTGCTGAGTTGCGAGAAGGTCTCGAGGATGATGGTCCTGAGTGCCTCGCGGTTCTCGTTGCGGCGGGCGTTCGCATCGAAGCGCGCATCGCTCGCCAGCGCGGGATGCTGGAGCACCACGTCGCAGAACACCTTCCACTCGCGCTCGTTCTGCAGGCCGAGCATCACCGTGCCGCCGTCGCCGGCGGCGAACGGGCCGTAGGGGTAGATGCTCGCATGCGAGGCGCCGGTGCGCGGCGGCGGCGGCGCCCCCTCGTAGGCGTAGTACATCGGGTAATTCATCCATTCGCCCAGCGCCTCCAGCATGGACAGGTCGATGTGGCTGCCCTGCCCTGTCTTGCCGCGCAGCAGCAGGGCCGACAGGATGCTGGTGTAGGCGTACATGCCGGCCGCGATGTCGGCCACCGAGTTGCCGGCCTTGCTCGGCGTCTCGGGCGTGCCGGTGACGGACAGAAAGCCAGCCTCGCTCTGGATCAGCAGGTCGTAGGCCTTCTTGTCGCGGTAGGGGCCGTCCTCGCCGTAGCCCGAGATGTCACAGACGATCAGGCGCGGGTGCGCCGCCTTCAGCGCCTCGTAACCCAGACCCATGCGCGCGGCGGCTCCGGGCGCCAGGTTCTGCACCAGCACGTCGGCCTGGGCCAGCAGGTCCTTCAGCGCGGCCAGCGCGGCCGGCTGCTTGAGGTCCAGCGTCAGGCTTTCCTTGGAGCGGTTGGTCCAGACGAAGTGCGAGGCCTGGCCCTTGACGCGGGTGTCGTAGGCGCGGGCGAAATCGCCCGCCCCCGGGCGCTCCACCTTGATCACGCGCGCGCCCAGGTCGGCCAGCTGCCGCGTGCAGAACGGCGCCGCGATCGCGTGCTCCAGCGAGACGACGGTGATGCCATCGAGCGGTCTTGTCATCGCCAGCTCCTCAGAACGACCGCGGCAGCCCGAGCACATGCTCGGCCACGTAGGAAAAGATCATGTTGGTCGAGATCGGCGCCACCTGGTACAGGCGCGTCTCGCGGAACTTGCGCTCGACGTCGTACTCGCAGGCAAAGCCGAAGCCGCCGTGCGTCTGCAGGCAGACATTGGCCGCCTCCCAGCTGGCCTTGGCCGCCAGGTACTTGGCCATGTTGGCCTCGGCGCCGGCGTTCTGGTGGGCGTCGATCTTCTCGCAGGCCCGCCAGCGCATCAGGTTGGCCGCCTCCAGCTCGATGAAGGCGTCGGCGATCGGGAACTGCACGCCCTGGTTCTGGCCGATTGGCCGGCCGAACACCATGCGCTCGCTGGCGTACTTGCGCGCGCGCTCGATGAACCAGTAGCCGTCGCCAATGCACTCGGCGGCGATCAGCGTGCGCTCGGCGTTCAGGCCGTCCAGGATGGTCTTGAAGCCCTTGCCCTCGGGGCCGAGCAGGTTCTCCTCGGGGATCTCCAGGCTGTCGAAGAACAGCTCGTTGGTCTCGTGGTTGACCATGTTGAGGATGGGCTGCACCGTCAGCCCGTTCCCCACGGCGGTCTTGAGGTCGATCAGGAAGCAGCTCAGGCCGTCGGAGCGCTTCTGCACCTCGGCCAGCGGCGTGGTGCGCGCGAGCAGGATCATCATGTCGCTGTGCTGGATGCGCGAGATCCACACCTTTTGCCCGTTGATGACCCAGCGACCGTCCTTCTTCACAGCCATTGTCTTGAGCTTGGTGGTGTCGCTGCCGGTCGTGGGCTCGGTCACGCCCATGGACTGGATGCGCAGCTGGCCGGAGGCGATGCGCGGGAGGTATTTCTCCTTCTGCGCCTCCGAGCCGCTGCGCACGATGGCGTTCATCACGTACATCTGGCCGTGGCAGGCGCCGGAATTGCCGCCGCTGCGGTTGATCTCCTCCATGATGACCGAAGCCTCGGCCATGGACAGGCCCGAGCCGCCGTATTCCTGCGGGATCAGCGCGGCCATCCAGCCGGCCTGGGTCAGCGCATCGACGAAGGCCTCGGGGTAGGCGCGCTGCTCGTCCACCTTGCGGTGGTATTCGTCGGGGAACTCGGCGCAGAGGGCGCGCACCGCGTCGCGGATGTCCTGGTACTTGTCGGGTGTGTGCTGCATGGTGGGGTTCGCAAAGAATGGATGTCGGTGTTCAGGCCAGGGTCGCCGTGCCCTGCATGGTCAGCCAGCCCTCGTGGTCCTGGGCCCAGAGCCGGACGGTCTTGCCGTCGGCGGACGGCTCCCCGCTGACGCGGAACGGGTGCAGGTCGAAAGTCGGCCGCACCGCCTTGAACTGGAAGCCGGTGACGGTGGCTTCGGGCCGCTGGCGGCGCAGCAGGTCCAGCAGCAGCGTGGCGATCAGCGGGCCGTGCACGACCAGGCCCGGGTAGCCCTCCACCTCGGTCACGTAGCGGCGGTCGTAGTGGATGCGGTGGCCGTTGAAGGTGAGCGCCGAGTAGCGGAACAGCAGCACGTCGTCGGGCACGATCTCGCGCTGCCAAGGCGCGTCCTGCTCTGCCACGACGGGCGGGGGAACCGGGTCGCCCGGCTGGGCGGCGGCGCGGTAGACGATGTCGTGCTCCTCGGTCAGCGCCAGGCCCTGCGCGTTGTGGACCTCGTGCTTCACGAGCACGAACAGCAGGTCGCCGGTGCGGCCGGCCTTGTGCGTGACCGATTCGATGCGCGAGACGCGCCGCGCGGCGTCGCCCACCTTCAGCGGGTTCTCCGGGCTCCACTGCAGGCGCCCGCCCGCCCACATGCGGCGCGGCAGCGGCACGGGCGGCAGGAAGCCGCCGCGCCGGGCGTGCCCGTCCGGGCCGATCTCGCTCTGGCGGTGCTGCGGCAGGAAGTAGAGCCAGTGCCACAGCGGCGGCAGCGGCGTGCCGGGCACGGGGGTCGGGTCCTCGCGGTCCAGCGTGGCGCCGAGGGCGCGGACCGGGGCCACAGTGATGTCGTCGATCAGGGTCTCGCCGCGCCCGACCCAGCCCTGCAGGTGGGCCAGCGTGGCGGCGTCGAGGTGGGTGGTTGCGGTGCTCATGCGGGCGGTGTCTTTCTGTGAGGCAGGCCCGCATCGTCACCGGCCGGCCGACGAAGGGCAATCACTGATTTTGAGATCCAGCCTTCGGAATTTCCGAAGCCGGGGACTGCCCCCCGGTGCCATCCTGCAGCCGAGGCGACAGCGGGAGACGGCACCAGCCTCTAGACTTCAGCTGCACCCCACGCACCCACCGAGGAGACACCATGAAGATTCGCGCCGCCGTGCTGGAAGCCCTGGGTGCCCCCGCGCCCTACGCTCAGAGCCAGCCCCTGAAAATCCGCGAGGTCGAGCTCGACCCGCCTGGCCCGGGCGAGGTGCTGATCCGCGTTCTGGCCGCCGGCCTGTGCCACTCCGACCTGTCGGTCATCTCGGGCGACCGGCCGCGCCCCGTGCCCATGGTGCTCGGCCACGAGTCGGCCGGCGAGGTGGTCGAGTGCGGGCCCGGCGTGACCGACCTGCGCCGCGGCGACCGCGTCGTGCTGGTGTTCATGCCCAGCTGCGGCTGCTGCCTGCCCTGCCAGGAGGGGCGGCCCGCCCTGTGCGAGCCCGGCGCGGCGGCTAACGGCGCCGGCACCCTGCTCTCGGGCGAGCGCCGCCTGCACCTGGACGGCGCGCCGGTGAACCACCACATCGGCGTCTCCTGCTTCGCCGAGTACGCCGTGGTGTCGCGCCGCTCCTGCGTCAAGCTGGAGGCCGACCTGAGCCCGGCCGAGGCCGCCCTGTTCGGCTGCGCCGTGCTGACCGGCGTGGGCGCCGTGATCAACACCGCGCGGCTGCAGGCCGGCACCACGGCTGCCGTGCTCGGCCTGGGCGGCGTGGGCTTCAGCGCCCTGCTCGCCGCCGTGGCCAGCGGCGCGCGCGAGGTGGTCGCCATCGATCTGAACGAAGCCAAGCTGGCCCTCGCGCGCGAACTCGGCGCCACCGCCACCGTCAACGCCGCCGACCCCGATGCGGCGGAACGCGTGCGGGCGCTGACCCAGGGCGGCGTGGACCATGCCTTCGAGATGGCGGGCGCCATTCCAGCGATGGAGCTGGCCTGGCGCATCACGCGGCGCGGCGGCACCACCGTCAGCGCCGGCCTGCCGCACCCGGACAAGCGCTTCGCCCTGCCGCCGGTGCAGCTGGTCGGCGAAGAGCGCACGCTGCGCGGCAGCTACATCGGCTCGGCCGTGCCGGCGCGCGACATTCCGCGCTACATCGCGCTCTACCAGCGCGGCAAGCTGCCGGTGAACCGCCTGATGGGCGAGCAGCTCGCGCTGGACGACATCAACCGCGGCTTCGACCGCATGGCCAGCGGCGCGGCGCTGCGCGACGTGATCCTGCTCTGAGCCCCTTCAAGGTCTTGTCGCGTGCCCGGCGCGGTGCAGGCCATGGGGCGGTTCGTCGGCTTGGCACCCCGCGCCGCGGCAGACGGCCCCCGGCGCGGGCTCCTGGCGTGACGGTCGGCGCCTTGCACCGACTGCGCTGCGCCGTGCGGTCCGGGGCCGGCGCAGCCGAACTCACTCCGCGCCCTGCGTGCGCTGCGTTCAAACAGCGGCTGCGAGTCAGAGAACGAAGCGCGCTGGCGCGCGCCCGGCCCCGAACCACCAGACGCAGCCGTCCCGCAAGTCGCCCGCGCCAGAGACCGCCTGCCGCGTCAAAGTGGCGATGCTGCTTGCAAAGGGGCATTCCCCCTCTGGGTACGCCAACCCTGCGGTTGCCAAGGCGTGCGTGGGCAGGCTGCGGCGCGCCTGTGAGGCGCCGAGAAGCGCAGGGGGCGTGGCCGCGCGCGCAGCGCGCTTCGTGATCTGACTTGCGGCCCTTGTCCGAGTGGAGCGCCCGCAGGGCGCGCAGCGAGTTGGGCCGCCGGCCACGAGCCCGAAGCCTCGCAGGGGAGTCGCCGCATTGCGGCGACCGCCTCGCCGGCGCGCCGCAGCCTGCCCACGCACGCCTTGGCCGCGAGCCGCCACAAAGAGGAAAGCCCTCGGCAAGCCCCCCTCGGAAAAGGGCTGACCCTGACCCCGGCGCCGCTGGCGGGGCCGCGGCGCGGGGCCTCGCGTAGCATCGGCCCATGCCGCTCAATTTCGACCTGACCGACCTGCGCCTGTTCGCGCTGACCGCCGACGAGGGCAACCTCACGCGCGCCGCGGCGCGCCAGCACCTGTCGCTGGCGGCGGCCAGCGCGCGCATCAAGGCGCTGGAGGCGCAGTCGGGGCTACCCCTGCTCTACCGCGAGGCGCGCGGCGTGCGCCTCACGCCGGCCGGTGAGGCCTTCCTGCACCACGCGCGCTGCGTGCTGCAGCAGGCCGACCAGCTACGCAACGACCTGCAGGAGTACGGCGGCGGCCTGCGCGGCCATGTGCGCGTGTTCGCCAACACCACTGCCGTCACCGACTTCCTGCCCGAGATCCTGCCGCCCTTCCTCGCGGCCAACCCGCGCGTCAACGTGGACCTGCAGGAAAAGCCCAACGCCGAGATCGCGCGCGGCGTGCTCGACGGGCGCGCCGACCTCGGCATCGTCGCCGGCCAGGTGGACACGCTGGGACTGCAGGCCATCCACTTCAGCACCGACCGCCTGATACTGGTCACCCCGCGCCGCCACCGCTTCGCGCGACGCAAGAAGATCGCCTTCGCCGAGACGCTGGACGAGGACATGGTGGGCATGCAGCAGGGCAGCACGCTGCAGACCTTCCTGACCCAGGTGACCGACCGGCTGGGCAAGCCGCTGAAGCTGCGCATCCAGCTGTCCAGCTTCGACGCCATGTGCCGCATGATCGGCGCCGGGGTCGGCATCGGCGTGGTGCCGGAGAGCGCCGCACGGCGCAACCAGGCCAGCATGAACCTGGCGCTGATCGAGCTGACCGACGCCTGGTGTGTGCGCGAGCGCTACATCCTCGTGCGCGACCACGCCAGGCTGCCCGGCTATGCGCGCGCCCTGATCGACACGCTGCTCGCGCGCTACCAGGCCGCGGCGGCCACCGGCCCGGCCTGAGGGCCGCCTGAGGGCCGCCCGCCCCGGCTCACTCGGGCTTGAAGCCCAGGCTTTGCAGCAGCGTCTTCTCGCGGGCGAACTGGTCCACCGCGTACTGGCGGTACGCGGCCGGGTCCATGCGGTAGGGGACGAAGTCATAGTCCTCCAGTACCTTCTGGTAGGCCGGATCCGCCGCCGCCTTGCTGAAGGCGGCGTGCAGCCGGGCCACCACCGCGGGGTCCATGCCCCGGGGGCCGACGATGCCGAAGGGGGAGTACACCGTCAGCTCGTGGCCCGCCTCCTTGACCGTGGGCACCGCCGGGAAGCGCTTGAGCCGCTGGTCCGTGAACGAGGCCAGCACCCGCAGCTTGCCCGAGAGGGCCACCGGCCCTACGCCGGGGTCGCCATAGACGTCGAGGTGGCCGCCCAGCAGGGCCGTGATGGCCTCCGAGCCGCCCTTGTACGGAACCATGTTGAACTGGGCCCCCGCCAGCCGCGCCAGCTGCTCGCCGGCGATGCGGTTCGCGCTGGTCGCGCCCACGGTGCCGTAGCTGATCGCGCCGGGGCGCGCCTTCGCGTCGGCCAGCAGCTCCTGCAGGGTCTTCCAGGGGGCGTCGGCCCGCACGGTGATCAGCGTGGACAGGCTGACCAGCCCGGTGATGTAGCTGAAGTCGGCCAGCGGGTCCCAGCTGACCTTCTGCAGCAGCGGCTGGCGCAGCACCGAGTTGTGCATCAGCGCCAGGGTGTGGCCGTCGGGCGCCACGTTCTGCGTCAGGCTGGCGGGCGCCGTCACGCCGCCACCACCGGGCTTGTGCAGGACGACCAGCGGCTGGCCCAGCTCGGCCATCGCCGCGTGGCCGAGGGTGCGCACGAGGGCGTCGGCGCTGCCGCCCGGCGGAAACGGCAGCAGCACCGTGATCGGTTTGGAGGGAAAGGCCGCGGCCCGGGCCGCCGCCGGCAGCCCGGCCGCCAGCGCGCCGAGCGAGAGCAGCTGGCGCCCGAACCGGCGCCGCGATGCAGAGGGATCGTCACTGAAATGAGTCATGCTTGTCTCCGGGTTGTCGTGATCTTTGATCTGTCGCGCTGGCCACTCTAGGCAGCTATCCCGTGTGCGGCCATGGCCGGAACGTTCATTCCGTTTGGCAGGAAGCGACACCGGCGCAGCACGCCGGGCCTGGACGTTTCTGCCAATGGCTTTGAGCTGTTCGGTGATTGCCGCGGCCGGGCACATGCGCTTGAATCCGGAGCAGCCCCGCCCCGATCGCGCGGACGCACGACCCAGAACGACCCTAGGAGACAAGATGTACCTCACCGCCGGACTGCACCGCTCCCTGCAACGCCACCCTGACAAGACCGCTCTCGTGGACGGCAACCGCCGCCTCTCCTTCCGCCAACTGCACACGCGCGTGGCGCGCCTGGCCGCCGGCCTGCAGCAGCTCGGCGTGCAGCCCGGCGACCGCGTGGCCGTGCTCGCCCTCAACGGCGGGCGCTACGTCGAGACCGCCCTGGCCGTCTGGTGGTGCGGCGCGGTGCTCAACCCGGTCAACACGCGCTGGAGCCCGGCCGAGATCACCTACGCCCTCAACGACTGCAGCGTGCGCGTGCTGCTGGTGGACGATGCGTTCACCGCCCTGGCGCGCGAGGTGGTGCCGCAGGTGAGCAGCCTGTGCGCCACCGTCCACCTCGGCCGCCAGCCCGTGCCCGAGGGGCTGTGGAACTACGAGGCCCTGATCGACGCGGCCGAGCCGGTGGAGGACGCCCGCCCCGACGCCGAGGCCCTGGCCGCCATCCTCTACACCGGCGGCACCACCGGCTTTCCCAAGGGCGTGATGCTCTCGCACCGCAACCTCTGGTCCTCCATGGTGGGGCGCATGGCCGAGGTGCCCAACCCGGGGGATTTCGTCACGCTGCTGATCGCCCCGCTCTTCCACGTGGCCGGCCTGGGGCGCCTGATCGGCCAGCTCATCGTCGGCGGCACTTGCGTCACCCTGCCCGCCTTTCAGCCCGAGACCGTGCTGCGCACCATCGGGCAGGAAGGCATCACCGACCTCGTGATGGTGCCCAGCATGATCCAGATGCTGGTGGACGCGCCCGCCTTCGGCCAGCACGAGCTGTCCAGCCTGCGCCGCATCCTCTGGGGCGCGGCGCCCATGGCCCTGCCCCTGCTGGAGCGCGCGCTGGCCGCCTTCCCCGGCGTCGAGTTCATCCACGCCTACGGCATGACCGAGACCGCCGCCTCGGTCTCGGTGCACCGCATCGGCGAGGCGCCCGAGGAGCGGCGCGGCGAGCGCATCCGCTCGGCCGGCCGTGCCGGCTACGCCACCGAGATCCGCATCGCCGACCCCGAGGGCCGCGAAGTGCCCACCGGCCACGCGGGCGAGATCCAGGTGCGCGGCCCCGTGGTCATGATGGGCTACTGGAACCGCCCCGAGGCCACGGCACAGGCCCTGCAGGACGGCTGGCTGCGCACCGGCGACGGCGGCCACATGGACGCGCAGGGCTACCTCTACGTCGTGGACCGGCTCAAGGACATGATCATCTCCGGTGGCGAGAACGTCTATCCCGCCGAGGTGGAGGAAGCCCTGGGCCGGCACCCGGCCGTCGCCGCCAGCGCCGTGATCGGCATCCCCGACGAAAAATGGGGCGAGGCCGTGCACGCCGTCGTGCTGCTGCGCGAGGGCGCCCAGGCCTCGGCCGAGGAGCTGCGCGCCCACTGCCGCACCCGGCTCGGCGGCTACAAGTGCCCCAAGAGCATCGAGTTCCGCAGCAGCCTGCCGCTGTCCGCCGCGGGCAAGGTGCTCAAGAGCGAGCTGCGCAAGTCCCACGGGAGCGCCGCATGAACCCGGCCACTGCCCCGGCGACCGCCACCGCCACCGCGCCCGGCCCCCTGGCCGACGTGTTCAAGCAGGTGCCCTTCATGCAGCTGCTCGGCGTCACGCGCGAGGTCTCGGCCGACGGCTACGCCCGCATGAGCATGACCGTGCGCCCCGAGCTGACCAACCTGTTCGACGCCGCCCACGGCGGCGTGCCGGTCACCCTGCTCGACAGCGCCATGGCCAGCGCCGCCATGTCCAGCGTGAATTTCGAGGCCGGCGTCGTCACGCTGAACCTGAACACCAGCTTCCTGGCTTCCGGCCGCGGGCGGCTGCTCGTCGAGGGCCGGCGCACCGGTGGCGGGCGCTCGATCTGCTACTGCGAGGGGACGGTGCGCGGGGAGGATGGGGAGGTGCTGGCGCGGGCGATCGGGTCGTTCAAGTTCAAGGGGGTGACACCGCCGGAGGAAACGGCTCAGGTCAGGGACACCTTGCCAGCGTTGAGCGTACCTCTTGGCATCTCACCCGGCACGGAGACGGCCCCAGCGGCGGTGAAGTGGTGGTCATCGCCAGCTGACGACCCCTTGTAGCCGTTGGCGATGAGAGCGCCTGCAAACCGCCAAGTTGCCCGAAAACTGCCGTGAAACTGGGAGCCAGCGGCCTGAACCTGCGCATCGATTCGAATCTGTGGCATCAGCACATCTCGACGCGATTAAAGTAGACGTCCCGTGGCAGGCGTTCATCTGCAGGTACTTTTGCAGCAGCTCAGGCGCCACCTCTTCGCATCATTCATTGGCCGGTGTACTGTGGCTTGCATTTGTCAAAAAACGCTGCCATGCCTTCTTGCATGTCAGTTGTCTGAGCGCAAGCATTGAAAGCCGCGGCCTCGGCGGCCAGTTGCGCAGGCAGGTCGCGATCAAAGCTGGAGCGCATCAAACGGCGCATGTGGCCTAACGCTACGGTGGGACCAGAGGCCAGACGTTCTGCAAGTTTCTGAACAGCGGCATCGAGCTGGTCTGCTGGCACCACGCGATTGATAAGGCCCATGCGCAGGGCGTCGTCAGCGCTCAACATGTCGCTCAGCAGTGCAATCTCCAGCGCGTTGCGCAGCCCCACCAAGCGCGGAAGTGACCAGCTTGCGCCAACGTCGCAACTGGTGCCGATGTTGGCGTAGGCCAGGTTGAAACGCGTGCCCTCTGCCACCCAGATGAAGTCGGCCAGCAGCATCAGTGACATGCCACCGCCCGCTGCAACGCCATGCGCCTGCGCAATCACCGGGGCGCTGAGGAGCGAGAGGATCTCGGCCACTTCGTTGAGCGCGCAGAGCAGGTCGGCAGCACCTTGCACGGGGTTGATTTTCAAGGTGGCCAGATCACCACCAGCCATGAAGGCTTTACCCGAGCCCTTCATCACCAGGGCACGCACGCTGCGGTCATGCGCGATCTCGCGTGCGGCGGTGAGCAGCGCTTGCGCCATGGGCACGTCGAGCGCATTGAGCGCTTGGGGACGATTGAATTGCCAAGTGACGATGCCACCTTGGCGAGTCACCAGCAGGGGCAAAGAAGATGATTCTGTACTCATATTTTGTTGGTCTGCATTCATGTTCACTGAAACATGGCCTCGATTTCGGTGGCCAACCCGCTCGGCAACACCCGCAACGGCAAGAGCAAGAAGACCCTCAAGGGAGAGAATTCGGCGAAATAAACTATCGACGTGCCTCAAAAGACTTAACCACGACAGAACTCTGCGCCGAATCGCATGAGCCTCACCGATCATCGACTCTCAAAACGCAACGTTTTCTCGCCCTTTGAGCTCCAGAATTTCTCGCGCCTCGTCGGGCGTAGCGACTTCCAAACCTAGTCCTTCGATAATCGCCCGCGCCTGCCTCACTTGTTCCGCGTTTGATTCTGCGAGCTTGCCTTTACCGGCCCACAATGAATCCTCAAGACCCACACGAACGTGCCCCCCCTGCGCAGCGGCGATTGCCACCAATGGCATTTGATTGCGGCCAGCGCCAAGAATGGACCAGCGGTAGTTGTCGCCAAACAGCCGGTCGGCGGTACGCTTCATGTGCGCGACATCCTCCGGATGCGCACCAATTCCGCCCAGCAGCCCAAACACGGTCTGAATGAACAGAGGTGCCTTCACCAGCCCCTCCTTCCAGAAGTGATGCAGGTTATACAAGTGGCTTGTGTCATAGCACTCAAACTCATAGCGCGTACCTGTTTCGTTCAATGTGCGCAACGAGTATTCAATGTCCTTGAACGAATTGCGGAACACCAGATCGCGAGAGTTTTCGAGCATCTGCGGTTCCCAGTCGTACTTGAAAGAATTGAATCGCTTGAGCATGGGAAACAGACCGAAATTCATCGACGCGATGTTCAGACTGGCAACCTCGGGCTTCCAGACCGCTGCGGGGCGCACGCGCTCCTCCACGCTCATGAATGGCGAGCCACCGGTAGTCAGGTTGACGACGACATCACTGCGGCGCTTGATATCCCGCAGAAAGGGCTCGAACGCTTCGGGTGACTGGTCGGGCCTACCGTCGACGGGGTTGCGTGCATGGAGGTGGACGATCGCCGCACCCGCCTCTGCCGCACCGACAGCCGCATCGGCAATTTCCTGCGCCGTGACCGGCAAATGGGGCGACATGGAGGGGGTATGGATGGAACCCGTGACGGCACAGGTGATGATGACTTTTCTGTTTTTCATGATGGGAGTGGTATTCCGATTCGGTGTGAGTGAAATGCGCTACAGGCACGCGGCCAGATGGCGCAGCCGGCAGTGTGTGTGCGCCGACTGGTACCGGTTTTATGCAAGGGTTCTTTTGTCCCCTACGCGGGGTCGCCTTCGGCGATGGATGACGCTCGGTCAGTTGGCAGGCTTGAGGCCGGCGGCATGGATCAGGCGTCCCCACTTTTCCTTCTCCTCAGCGCCAAACTTGCGCAGCTCGTCGCGAGGCATGGTCTTGGGTTCAATGCCCAGCTGCAGCAATCGCTCCTGCACGCCCGGCTTGGACAAGACTTTTTCCAGTGAGGCCGAGAGCGTGCGCAGGATGTCCGGCGGCGTGCCCTTGGGTGCGTAGATCACCGACCAGCCCGTCAGTTCATAACCGGCAATGCCCTGCTCGGCCAGCGACTTGACGCCCGGGAGCAGTCGCGAGGAACTCGCCGACGTCACGCCCAACGCTTTCACCTGCTGGTTCTGTATTGCACCGCGCAGACCGGCGATGCTGTCGACCATGTACTCCACCTGGCCCCCAATGACTGCCGTCAGACCCTGCGCGCTGCCCTTGAAGTCCACCGGAAACATGGAAGCCTCTGCGCGCAACTTGAAGAGCTCATGGGCCATGCGATAGGTGGTTGCGGAAACGGCAACATTCAGCCCGTCAGGCTTCAGGCGCGCGGCGCGCTGCAGGTCCCGCATGTTGTTGACCGGATTGGACGGGTGCGTGACATAGACCATCGGGTAGAGCCCGATCATGGCAACCGGCTCGAAGTCCGCCTGTGCATCAAAACCCGGCTTGCTATAGAGGAAGGCGTTGGCCGCATGCGTGGCGTTGGTGCCAATCATGAAGGTGTAGCCGTCGGGCTGCGACCGGGCCGCAGCCTGGGTGCCGATGTTCCCGCCCGCGCCGGGTCGGTTGTCAATGATGATGGCTTGGTGCAGTTCGTTGCCCAGTTCATCGGCCACGTAGCGCGCCACGGTGTCCGTGCCTTGCCCCACGGCGTAGGGCACGATGAGCTTGATAGGCTTGCTGGGCCAGGCTTGGGCCACTGCGGCCTGCGTGGCGGCAAGCATCACCGCGACGGCCAGCGCCCGGCCCAGCCGGGCGCTTACGGTGCGCACCGACGACCGACCTGCACGCGTCAGCCAGCCCATCTGGCCCGCAGCTGATGCGCTCGGGTGTGTGAATTGTCCGGATTCATGATTCATGCGTTGTCTCCTTGCATTTTTCAGGGTTCAAAAAAGATACGGGCTGTCCGTCAGTGCGCGCTGGGATCGGGTGCAATTCGAATCAGTCGCTTTCCCAAGTTATCGCCGCGGTACAGGCCCGCGATTGCATCCGGGGCCTGTTCGATGCCCTCGAGCACATCCTCCCGATAGCGCAGTTGGCCACTTTTGACCCAAGTCGCTAGATCGAGGAGCGCTCCTGGCACACGGTCGGGATGGTCGAAGATGACGAAGCCCTGCATGCGTGCGCGACTGACCAGCAACCTACGTTCGAAACGAGGTCCCACCGGTGGCGGATCCCAGTCGGCCACGGAGGCCGTGCCGCACACGATGACGCGCGCACCGATGTTGAGCAGTTCCATGACCGCATCGCTGATAGACCCGGCTGTGTTGTCGTAGTAAACGTCTACGCCATCCGGGCACGCCTCGCGCAGGCGAGCGATGAAGTCAGGCGATTTGTAATCGACGGCTGCGTCGAAGCCGAATTCATCAAGGCACAGCCGGCGTTTAGTCTCACCTCCGGTGATGCCGACGGTGCGGCAGCCTTTGATCCTGGCAATCTGTCCAACGCAGGAGCCGACTGATCCGGCCGCCGTGGACACAACCACCGTCTCGCCGGGACGCGGCTCGCCGATGTTGAGCAAGCCGTAGTGCGCTGTCACGCCGTTGATGCCCATGACCCCCAGGCAGGTCGAAAGCGACAGGTCGCGCTCAGTGACGACACGGTCTATGCGCGCTGCATCGACCACCGCGTAGTCCTGCCAGCCGAGCATGCCCCTGACCCAGCTGCCCACAGGCACCGCATCACTGCGCGACTCCTCCACGACCCCAGCCGTGAACGCACGCATCACCTCACCGATCGCCACCGGTTCGCTGTAGTTGCCGACAGCATTCACCCATCCCCGCATGGCGGGTTCCACCGAAAGATAGACGTTGCGCACCCGCACTTGTCCCGCCCGCAGCGCCGCGACAGGCGCGGTGCGGATGCCGAAATGGTCGGCCTGCGGTATGCCGGACGGGCGCGATGCCAGGTAGACCAGGCGGTTCTGAAGCTCATTCATGATTCATCCCGGTGGACGGCCTCAGTAAGACTTTGGCAAGTCCAGCTGTTTCTCTGCGATGAACGACAGAATGAGTTGTTCGGTGATCGGGGCAATGCGCGTGACGGCCACTTCGCGGAACAACCGTTCCACGTGATACTCCTTGGCATAACCGAAGCCGCCGTGGGTGAAGATGGCTTGCTGCGCCGACTCGTAACCTGCACGCGCGCCCAGAAATTTGGCCGTATTGGCTTCAGCCCCGCAGGACTGATGGTTGTCATACAGCCATGCGGCCTTCAGCGTCATGGCCCATGCAGCTTCCAGAGCCATCCAACGCTCCGCCAGAGGGTGTTGGATACCCTGGTTCTGGCCAATCGGTCGTCCGAACACCACGCGTTCGCGGGCGTACCTGGTTGCGCGGCGCAACGCATCATGGCCAATGCCGATGGCTTCCGATGCGGTCAGAATGCGCTCGGGATTCAGGCTGTGCAGCAGATAGCTGAAACCCTTGCCTTCTTCGCCAATTCGATCGGCCTCCGGAATGAACAGGCCGTCAATGAAAATTGCGTTGGAGTCCACCGCCTTGCGCCCCATTTTGGGAATGCGATGTACGTCGATCTTGCTGCGATCAAGATCGGTGTAGAAGATGGTGATGCCATCCGTTGGCCGCTTGCAGTCCTCCAGCTTGGTGGTTCGCGTGAGCAGCATGATCTTGCTGGCCACCTGAGCGGTGGAGGTCCAGACCTTCTGACCATGCACCACATAGCCACCATCCACCTTCTCGGCGAACGTCTTGATCGCCGTGGTATTCAACCCTGCATCCGGCTCGGTGACGCCAAAACAGCATTGATCCTGGCCTGAAACCAACCGTGGCAGCCAGCGTTGTCGCTGCTCATCCGTTCCGAACACCACGATCGGATGGGGGCCAAATAGATTGATATGAACGGTCGATGCGGCTGCCATGCCACCGCCGTGACTGGCGATCTCGTTCATCATGATCGCGGCTTCCGTCACACCCAGGCCTGCACCACCATACTCAGTAGGCATCGTGATGCCGAGCCAGCCGGCTTCCGCCATCGCTTTGTGAAAAGCGAACGGAAACTCACCGTCTTCGTCACGTGCCAGCCAATATTCGTCGTCGAAACGCTTCACGACAGCCGCCACGCCGTCTCGAATCGCTCTATGGTCATCACTGATGGAAAAATCCATTTTGCACTCCGTTTGAATCAATTGAACTGCCCGAGGGTCTGCTGTGCTTGCTTCAGATGCGGCATGTCGAGCATCACGCCGTCAAGGCTGACTGTTCCAGCCTCGGGCTGAGCGGCGAACGCATCAAGCACGCGCTGGGCATGCTCCAATTCAGCCGCGTTCGGGCTGAAGGCCTTGTTGATCGTCTGCACCTGGTCAGGATGAACGGCGATGCGTCCTTTGAAACCTCGACGACGGGATTGCGCACACGCTGCGGAAAGTCCAGCGGAGTCTCGAAAGTCCGCGTACAAGGTGTCGATCGCGGGCACGCCGGACGCAGCGGCAACGCACAGGCACATGGAGCCGGCCAGTTCGTACAGCGGTGAGAGTTGTCCGTCTTCTTCACGATTGGAGATCGCTCCGATCGCCGTACTCAAGTCTTCTGCACCCCAAGTGACGCCCGCCAAACGCGCAAGGGAATGTGCGGCGTAACTGCCCATGGTCAACATGGCCTGGGGAGTTTCCGTAGCAACCGGAACGATCCGTACTGTGCCTGCAGCAATCCCGGCGCGCACTTCCAAAGCGTCAAGATAATTGCCGAGGCGCATGACATCGGCAGCGCTGCAGGTCTTGGGCAACATCACACCCGCAAGACCCGGGACGACGACCGCAGCCAGGTCTCCAAGCGCAAGCCCGCCATCGAGCGGATTGATTCGCACATACAACTGCGACGCAAGTTCGCTGGCTTTGGATTGAATGTATTGCGCCGCGGTTTCCCGAGCCACAGCCTTGCGCGAAGGAGCGACAGAGTCTTCCAGATCAATGATCAAAGCATCGGCTTGGCTGCGCATCGCGTTTTGAAGTTTCCGCTCGCTGTCAGCAGGAACGAAGAGCATTGAACGCAACTTCATGCCAAGGCTCCATTCTTCTTGAGCATGAGTGCTTGGCGCTTGCAGGCCACCACCTCCTGGCCATGCTGATTGAAGCCCTGGTGCAGAAAGGTCACGATGCCGCTGTTGGGCCGTGATTTGCTCTCGCGCAATTCGAGCACCGTGGTGCAGGAGCGGAGCGTGTCGCCCGCAAAAACGGGGTTCGGAAACCGCACGTCGGTCATGCCCAGATTTGCCACCGTCGTACCCAATGTGGTGTCTTGCACCGACAAGCCGATGACCAGTCCCAGCGAGAAGATGCTGTTCATCAGCGGCTTTCCGAACTCCGTGCCTTTGCAGTATTCAGCATCGATGTGGATAGCCGCAGGATTGCAAGTCGCGTTGCTGAACCACATGTTGTCCGCTTCTGTCACGGTTCTCCGAATCTCGTGTTCGAAACGCTGATCAATCTGGAATTCTTCAAACCACTTTCCCGCCATCTTCATCTCCAATATCTAAACATCACCAACGTCATGAAACACCGCAAGCGAGGGCAAGAAATGCCCACAACACAACAACAAGATTCAGTCTTCGGACGCCCGTCCGGCCGGACGCTTCGATGACACGACGCCGCGCTCCAGCAACGAATCAATTTCCGTGGACGAGTACCCCAGCTCACCCAGCACCGCAATGGAGTGCTCACCACACAGCGGCGGTGCCATTCGCTGGGCGCAACGTTCTCCATCGAAGCGCAGCGGCTGCGCCACGCCTTTGAGTTGACCGAAGTGCGCGTGTTCGTAATGCATCAGCATCCCGGATGCTTGCGTGTGTGGGTGTCCCGCCATTTCGCCGAGTGAGTGCACTGCGGTGCAAGGAACACCGTTGTCATCCAGCAAGGCGAGCCAATACGATCGCCCGTGACGGCGCAAAGCACTCGTCACCAATTGCTCGGTCTGCGCGCGATGCTGAACACGAGCGTCGTTGGTCGCGAAGTTCGGCTCCTCGGCAGCGGATCCGATCTCGGCCAGCGCGCAGAATTTGCGCCAAAGGGAATCGTTGGCGATGCCCAGAATCACGGGCCTGTCCGCCGTGTCAAAAACACCGTATGGGCACAACGAAGCATGACCGACGCCCGCCTTCTTCGGCTCTTTCCCTGAGTTCCAGTAGTTCTGAAGAAAGTACGCCAGGAATGCTGCTGACGTATCGAAAAGCGATGCTTCGACGCTGCAGCCCTCGCCCGTTTGATTGCGACGCAGCAATGCCGCGAGGATGCCGATGAGCGCGTGCAAACCCGTGCCTTGGTCGACGGGCGAAAACGGGCTTCTCATCGGCGGACTGTTTTCGTCGCCGGTAATCGAGAGCATGCCACTGAACGCTTGCAGGATGAGGTCGTAGCCTTTTCCATGGCTCATGGGCCCTACCGATCCAAACCCCGAAATGCTGCAATGGATTAGACGCGGCTTGCGCGCGCGCAAGCTGGCTGCATCCACACCTAATCGCGCTGCCACGCCCGGAGCAAAGCTCTCCACGACGATGTCGGCCTTGCTCGCCAGCTCGAGCACGATGGCTCGTCCTTCGTCGCTCTTCAGATCAATGGCGAGACTGCGTTTGTTCCGGTTGGCGCTCAGAAATGGGCCCGATGCCCGGTCGCCGTCGGCCGCAACTTTGAACTCGGGCCACGAGCGTGTGTCATCACCGGAAACAGGTGCTTCCACCTTGATCACGTCCGCGCCCATGTCGCCCAGATACTGGGCGCACAATGGTCCAGCCAAAACTCTGGAAAGATCGAGAACCCGAACGCCCGACAGCGCCAGTACAGGAGATTGGGGAAGTTGATTTGCAGTCATTGCACATCATTCTGTGGAGCAACCGACGATGTGTAAAATTAATTTAATTACTTTTTTCAGTAATATTTTTAATAGACGATTGCTGCTCGCATATGCACATTTCTGACCACGCGCTTCGCTGCTTTCTGGCTTTGGCGGATACCGGCCAGTTCACTCAAGCAGCAGAGCGCTGTCATCTCACGCAATCGGCGCTGAGCCAGTTGATTTCTCGCCTGGAAGAACGCGTCGGAGTCCAGCTGTTCAACCGTGATCCGCGAGCGATCACGCTGACCAATGAAGGTCGTCGCCTTGCGGAGTCCGCCAGGCGCATCGTGACCGAACTCGACCTCGCCATCACGGATCTGCGCGATATTTCAACACTGCAATCGGGCTCCCTTTCGTTGGCCGTGGTGCCGTCGCTTGCGGTCATGTGGCTACCGAAAGTACTGCGTCAATTCCACATCGCGCATCCCGGAATACGCCTTCAACTGCACGACGTGTCCTCTGTGCAATGCTTGGAACTGGTACGCCAGGGCATCGTGGATTTCGCAGTGAATTCGCAACCGGGCACACCCCATGAGATAAATGCAGAACCACTGTTCGAGGAGTCGCTGTATGTGGTTTTTCCACCGGATCATCCCCTCGGAAAACGAAAGTTGATCTCGGCAGACGATCTGGCCGGCGTGAGGTTTCTTCACCTCAAAGGCACGGACAAGATGATGGTTCGCACGAGCAAGGGACCTCAGGCCGCTCGTAACGTTCTTCAGGACGCCGGGGTTGTCGACACAGGTTTCGAAGTCAACAGTCTGGTGACGCAAGCAGGCTTGGTTGCATCGGGTCTGGGGGTTTGCCTTGCACCGGAAACCTCACTGCCACTTTTCAGCTTGCTCGCAACTCGAGCTGTACGCATCAGCCCCAAGATGATGACTCGTCCGATCTATTTTGTGCACCAGAAGGGCAAGGCTCTGAGTCCCGCTGCACAGAGCATGCGTGAGATCCTGTTGATGACACACGCGTAAAGTGCGTCCCAAGGTATGCGTCGGGCGAAGCTTTCAATTGCCCACAACGGACGCGTCCCTGAAGTCCACCAGATGAAGGAAGCTGGTGCTCGAACTCACTACGGTGTGATGCCAGCAGCGAACTGCTGCAAACGCTGCCCCTCGGCTCGACCTTCGGCCAGCAACTGGTTCCAGTCGTCGGGGGGATGGCCACTTTCCAGCATCTTGCGGAAGACCCGGTAGGCGTCGTCGCTGCTCTCGTAGGCCCGCTTGGTGTCCTCATCATTGACCCATGCGAACACGATCACCTTGGCTGGTACGTGGTAGCGGAAGAACAAGCGGTACTGCTGGAAGAATTTCGCCCGGAACCAATGCTTGTGATCGTGGCCAAGGGTGCCGCCCTGGCGGTATTCGGGCCGCGCGGGATCTTGCGGAATGACGTCGAACGCCAGCTTGGTGATCGCCGCCAATCGCTTGGTGGCGTTCTTCTTCACGTACCCGACCGGGTCCTTCTGCTGGAAGGCCTCGACCTGCCGTGCCAAGGTCTCAAGTTGCGCGAGGAACAGTGGGTGAGCGAAGACCGTCCAGCCGTGAATGACCATGGGCGCGGGCTTGCCCGCGTTCATTCATCGTCTGCCGGCAGGGCGGCATCGAGATCGACCTCGACACGGCCGACCAGCGACTGGAGTCGTTGGACCAAGCCAGCATCCACGGCCTGCAGGCGGTCAGGGTGGCTGGCCATGTCGCGGGCCAGGAAGCCCAGGAACTGACCGAGGACCGGGTCGTCGCCCTCGGAAACTTCGGCGCGGGTCAGCACGACCTCGCCGCCGGGGCGGATCGTGTAGTGGATCTTGTCGCGCTTGCCGAGCCGCAGGGCACGACGCACGGTTTCCGGCACCGTGGTTTGGTAACGGTCGGTCAGCGTGGATTCGACTTCGAGGGTGGCAGGCATGGCGCTCTCCGGTCAAAGAGGTGGATGCCCCGCATGGTAATGCACTCGCCTTGCCGCGTCAATGCAAGTGCATTACCTAGATGTTTGCCGTCCTGTCCGGGCGAGGCACGGGGACCGAGCGGGTCCGGCGCGCTGGCTCAGCCCGCCTCCAGCGTCTCCAGCAAACTGCGCTTGAGCACCTTGCCGCTGTGCGTCATCGGCAGCGCGTCCACCGCGATGTAGCGGCTGGGTCGCTTGTAGGGCGCCAGGTGGTCGGCCACGTGGGCCTGCAGAGCGGGCAGGTCCAGCGGCGCGCCCGCCACGGTCTCGACGAAGGCCAGCACCTCCTCGTTGCCGTCGGATTCGCGCCGGCCCACCACCGCCGCGCGCTGGATGGACGGGTGCTGGTTCAGCACCGCCTCCACCTCGCCGGGGTAGACGTTGAAGCCCGAGCGGATGATCATTTCCTTGAGCCGGCCCGCCACGAACAGCGCGCCGTCGGCGTCGCGCCAGCCGAGGTCGCCGCTGGCGTACCAGCCGCCGGGGCGCATGACCTGGGCCGTGGCCTGCGGGTCGCGGAAGTAGCCGGGCATCAGCCCGACGCCGCGCATCCAGATCTCGCCGCGCTCGCCTGGCGGCCGCTCGCGGCCTTCGGCGTCGGCGATGCGCAGCTCGGCGCCCTCGACCAGGTAGCCGGCCGCCGTGTCGTCGCGCCGCTCGCCGAGCCGGCCCAGGCACAGCGCGCCAGCGTACTCCGACAGGCCGTAGCCGTGGTGCAGGGGCAGGCCGAAGCGGGCCTCGACGGCGCGCTTGAGCACCATGTCCATCGGCGCCGAGCCGGTGTAGACATAGCGCAGCGCGGGGGCGGCGGGGTGGGCGATGCCCTGCTCGTCCAGCCAGGCCAGCAGGCGGCTGAACATGGCCGGCGGGCCCTGAAGCTGCGAGACACCGTGATGTGCGAGCGCGTCGAACACGTCGGCCGGGTCGAACTTGCTGCGCATGACCAGGGCCGCGCCGGCGTGCAGCGAGGCCATCAGCACCGTGCCCAGGCCGAAGATGTGCGTCATCGGCAGGTAGGCGTAGGAGCGGTCCTGCGGCCCGAGCGCGCGCGAGGCGCTGGAGACGCGCGCGAACTGCAGCAGGCCGGCGTGCGAGACCAGCACGCCCTTGGGCGTGCCGGTGGTGCCCGAGGTGAAGATGATCGCGGCGATGCCGGCCGCCACCTCGCCCTGCTCCGCCACCGCCTGCGCGCGCGCGGCGGTGCGCGCCAGGCCGGCCACGGCGCTGGGCCGGGTGCCGAGCTGCTGCGCGTGCTGGCGCGCGGCGTCGGAGACGCCCGTGGTGCAGTAGACGACGCGCGGGTCCGCCTTCTCGATGAAGGCCGCGATCTCGCCGCGCGACATGCGCGCGTTGACGCCGCAGGACCAGGCGCCCACGCGGCTGCAGGCCAGGATCAGCGCCACATGGGCGGCGCAGTTCTCGGCCACGATCAGCACCCGGTCGCCGGGCAACACGCCGTCGGTGCGCAGCTCCTGCGCCAGCTCGTCCACCTGCGCGCCGAGCGCGGCGTAGCTGAGTTCGCCCTCCGGGGTGAACAGGAAGGTCTGTTGCGGCGCGGCGGCCAGGCGGCGCTCGAACAGGTGGTGAATGCGTTCAGTCTGTGCCATCTGCGTCACTCCACCTGGATGCCCTTGGTCACCGTGCCCCAGAGGGCCAGCTCCCGCGCGGCGCGCTCGCCCAGCACCTGCGGGGCGCCGGTCCACAGCTCGTAGCCCTGCTCGACCAGCTTGGCCTTGAGTTCCTCGCTGGCCAGCGCCCTGCGCGTGGCCTCGTTGAAGCGGGAGACGATCTCGGGCGGCAGGCGCGGCGGGCCGTAGAGCCCGTACCAGCCGCCCACCTCGTAGTCGGCGATGCCGGCCTCGCGCATCGTCGGCACGTCAGGCATGGAAGCGTTGCGCTCGCGCGAGGTGACGGCCAGCGCGCGCACGCGGTCCGCGTTCACGTAGTTGCGGCCGGTGCCGATGATGTCGAACATCATGGCCAGCTGGCCGCCGATCACGTCGGTCATCGCCGGCGCGTTGCCCTTGTACGGCACATGGTTCAAGTGGATGCCGGCACGCTTGGCGAACAGCTCGCCGCTCAGGTGGTTGGAGGCGCCCATGCCGGCCGAGCCGTAGGCCACCTTGCCCGGGTTCGCCTTGGCGTAGGCCAGCAGTTCGGCCACGGTCTTGAAGGGCTGCTCCTTGTTCGCCACCAGCACGTTGGCGTAGCTCAGGATCGGGGCCACCGGCGTGAGGTCGCGGGCCGGGTCGAAGGGCATGGCTTTCAGGATGTGCGGGCTGATGGTCATCGTCGGGCTGGCCGCGAAGAACATCAGCTGGCCGCTCGGCGCGCCCTTGGCGACCGTGTCACCCGCCATGGCGCCGCCGGCGCCGGGGCGGTTCTCCACCACCACCGGCTGGCCCAGCTCCTTGGCCAGCGCGGGCGCGAACAGGCGCGCCGCCGCATCGACCGGCCCGCCGGCCGCGTAGCCCACCACCAGGCGTACCGGCTGGCCCTGGGCCTGAACGGCCAGCGGCGCGAGGGTGGCAGCGCAGGCCGCCGCCAGCAGGACGCGCCGGCCCATCGATTGCACATTCCGTCTCATGATCTTGTCTCCTGGTTTTATCGGTCTCGCGCGCTGTCGCCGGCCCGGGTTGGGGGCTGGTGGTGGACCCGGTCGCGCAGCGGCGCCGCGACCGGGCTGTCCCGATCACACCGCCGCGACGACCTCGGGCACCGCAGCGAACAGGTCGGCCTCCAGCCCGTAGTCGGCCACCGAGAAGATCGGCGCCTCCGGGTCCTTGTTGATCGCCACGATCACCTTGGAGTCCTTCATCCCGGCCAGGTGCTGGATCGCCCCGGAGATGCCGCAGGCGATGTACAGCTGCGGCGCCACGATCTTGCCGGTCTGACCGACCTGCAGGTCGTTGGCGGCGTAGCCGGCATCGACGGCTGCACGGGAGGCGCCGATGGCCGCGCCCAGCTTGTCCGCCAGCGGCGTGATGACTTCGTTGAACTTCTCGGCACTGCCCAGGGCCCGGCCGCCGGAGACGATGATCTTGGCCGCCGTCAGTTCGGGGCGGTCGTTCCTGGCGATCTCCGAGCCGAGGTAACGGCTCTGGGCGCTGGGGGCGGCAGATGCTACGGTTTCAATAGCTGCCTGCGAAGCTCCTGTCTGTGCTGCGGCGGCAAAACCCGTGGTGCGCACGGTGATGACCTTGGTGGCATCGCTGCTCTGCACGGTGGCGATGGCGTTGCCGACGTAGATCGGGCGCTCGAAGGTGTCGGCGCTCACCACCTTGGTGATGTCGCTGAGCTGGGCCACGTCCAGCTTGGCCGCCACGCGCGGGGCGACGTTCTTGCCGCCGGCGGTGGCGGGGAACAGCAGGTGGCTGTAGTGGCCGGCAATGGCCAGCACCTGGGCCGCGACGTTCTCGGCCAAGCCGTGGGCCAGAGCCTCGCCGTCGGCCAGGATCACCTTGGTCACGCCAGCGATCTTTGCTGCTGCTTCCGCGGCGGCAGCGGCGTTGTGGCCGGCGACCAGCACGTGGACGTCACCGCCGCACTGGACAGCAGCGGTGACGGTGTTGAGGGTGGCGCCTTTGATGGCGGCGTTGTCGTGTTCGGCAATGACGAGAGCGGTCATGAAAATTCCTTGGTTTGTTCTGTCCTGCATCTGCGGGATGCGAGGCGTCTGGATCCCCGTTTTCACGGGGATGACAAGTCACTGTTGCTGCCAGCCACGCCCATGCCTGTCACCCCCCGCCGGAGCTTGTCCCCGACTTGATCGGTGGCGGGGATGACAGTCATGTGAGTGACAGGCGACGGACTCACCTCCGCCATGCTTGTCATCCCCGCGCAGGCGGGGATCCATGACACTGGAGCAAACACGCATGGCCAGGTGCAGGGATGTCAGCGGACGGCGCGTCAGATCACTTTGGCTTCGTTCCTGAGCTTGTCCACCAGCGTGGCGACGTCGGGCACCTTGATGCCGGCGCCGCGCTTGGCCGGCTCGGCGACCTTGAGCGTCTTCAGGCGCGGGCTCACATCGACGCCCAGCTCCTCGGGCTTGACGTTGTCCAGCGTCTTCTTCTTGGCCTTCATGATGTTGGGCAGCGTGACGTAGCGCGGCTCGTTCAGGCGCAGGTCGGTGGTGATGACGGCGGGCAGGCTCAAGGCAAGGGTCTCCAGGCCGCCGTCGATCTCGCGGGTGACGTTGACCTTGTCACCGGCCACTTCCACCTTGGAAGCAAACGTGGCCTGCGGCAGGTCGGCGAGCGCCGCCAGCATCTGGCCGGTCTGGTTGGCGTCGTCGTCGATGGCCTGCTTGCCCAGGATCACCAGGCCGGGTTGTTCCTTGGCCACCAGGGCCTTGAGCAGCTTGGCGACGGCCAGGGGCTGCAGCTCGACATCGGTCTCGACCAGGATGGCGCGGTCGGCGCCGATGGCGAGCGCCGTGCGCAGGGTCTCCTGGCATTGCGCCACGCCGCAGGAGACGGCGATGACTTCGGTGGCGACGCCTTTTTCCTTCAGGCGCACCGCTTCCTCGACGGCGATCTCGTCGAAGGGGTTCATGCTCATCTTGACGTTGGCGATGTCCACACCGGTGCCGTCGCTCTTGACGCGCACCTTCACGTTGTAGTCCACCACGCGCTTGACGGGGACGAGGATTTTCATGGGCTGGGTTCTCCGGAAAAAAACGGGGCGCCCGTCCTGACGCGGCGCCCGGGAAAAGGTCAGTGCGGGCGCACGTACTTGAAGGTGCCCATGGCCTTGGCGACCACGTCGCCGTGCTCGTCCACGATCTCGGCCTCGCAGAAGCAGACCGAGCGGCCGCCACCCACGGCGCGCCCATGCGCGACCAGCGGGCCGCGGGCCGGCTTGAGAAAGGCGGTGGACATGTCGATGGTCACCACCGCCTTGCGGAAGCCCGACTTCGACAGGGCGGCGCTCGACATGGTGCTGTCCAGCATGGACATCAGCACGCCGCCGTGCACGTTGCGGAAGTTGTTGGTCAGCTCGGGACCGGGCTGCAGCGACTGTCGCGCCACGCCGCCCTCGGCGAAGTCACGGCGCAGGCCCAGCAGCTTGTTGAAGGCCACCTGGCTGAACAGGGTGGAGGTGTCGATCTCGGGGGGAGCCTCGGGGGCGATGACAGGCATGTCCATGGTCGAAAGTTCTCCTCAAGAAGGTCAGGCGCCGGCCAGGCGGCTGGCCGTGCGCAGGTGCGTGCGGCACTCGGCCACCATGCGCTTGATCAGTTCGGCGCAGGTCGGGATGTCGTCGATCAGGCCGATGCACTGGCCGGCCGTGACCACGCCGTCGTGCACCGCGCCGGATTCCAGCGCGGCCCGCCCGCGCACACCCGCCACCAGCGGACGCAGTTCCTCGAAGGCGCAGCCGCCGGGGCGGCTCTCCAGGGTCGCCACCTCGTCCGAGATCGCGTTGCGCAGCACGCGCACCGTGTTGCGCAGGGGGCGGAACATCAGCCGCGTGTCGCGCTCGGAGGCGCCCACCAGCGCCTGCTTGATGGCGGGATGGATGGGGGCCTCCTGCGTGGCGCAGAAGCGCGTGCCCATGTTCACCCCCTCGGCGCCCAAGGCCAGGGCGGCCGCCATGCCGCGCCCGTCGGCAATGCCGCCGGAGGCGATCACCGGGATCTTCAACGCGCGCACCGCGAGCGGGATCAGCACCAGGCCGCCCACGTCGTCCTCCCCGGGGTGACCGGCGCATTCGAAGCCGTCGATGCTGACGATGTCCACACCGTCGCGCTCGGCGGACAGGGCATGGCGAACCGCGGTGCACTTGTGCACCACCGTGATGCCATGGTCCTTGAAGCGGCCGATGAAGGCCTTCGGGCTGTTGCCGGCCGTCTCCACCACCTTGACGCCGCTGTCGATGATGACCTGCACGTACTCGGCGTAGGGCGGCGGGCTGATCGAGGGCAGCAGGGTCAGGTTCACGCCGAAAGGCTGGTCGGTCAGCGTGCGGGTGCGCGCGATCTCGCGCGCCAGGTCTTCGGGCGTGGGCTGGGTCAGGGCAGTGACCAGGCCGAGGCCGCCGGCGTTGGAGACGGCTGCGGCCATCTCGGCACGGCCGACCCACTGCATGCCGCCCTGCACGATGGGGTAGCGGATGCCCAGTTGTTGGGTGATGCGGGTTTGCATGGTGGTTCGCCTCCCTCAGCCGCGGGCCTCGCGCACCATGTTGCGCGCGATGATGAGCTGCTGGATCTGCGTCGTGCCCTCGTACAGGCGGAACAGGCGCACGTCGCGGTAGAAGCGCTCGATGCCGTATTCGGCCATGTAGCCCGCACCGCCCAGGATCTGCACCGCGCGGTCGGCCACGCGGCCCACCATTTCGGTGGCAAACATCTTGGCGCAGGAGGCCTCGGTGGCGACGTTGCGGCCCTCGTCGCGGCGGCGGGCGGCGTCAATGGTCATGCACTCGGCCGCGTACAGCTCGGCCTGGCTGTCGGCCAGCATGGCCTGCACCAGCTGGAACTCGCAGATCGGCTGGCCGAACTGCTTGCGGTCCAGCGCATAGGCCAGTGCATCGCGCAGGATGCGCTTGGCCACGCCCACGCTCACGGCGGCGATGTGGATGCGCCCCTTCTCCAGCACCTTCATGGCGGTCTTGAAGCCCTGGCCTTCCTTGAGGCCGATCAGGTTGGCGGCCGGCACGCGCACGTTGTCGAAGATCACGTCGCAGGTGTGGGCGCCTTTCTGGCCCATCTTCACGTCGTACTTGCCGAAGCTGATGCCGGGGCTCTTCGCATCGACGATGAAGGCCGAGACGCCGCCCGCGCCCTTGTTGCCGGGGTCGGTGCGTGCCATCAGCGTGAACATGCCGGCGTGGGGGGCGTTGGTGATGAAACGCTTGGCGCCGTTGACGATGTAGTGGTCGCCTTCCTTGATGGCGGTGGTGCGCAGCGAGGCGGCGTCGGAGCCGGCTTCCGGCTCGGTCAGCGCGAACGAGGCGATCACCTCGCCGGTGGCCAGCTTCGGCAACCACCGGGCCTGCTGCTCGGGCGTGCCGTCCATCAGGATGCCCTGCGAGCCGATGCCCACCGTGGTGCCGATGATGGAACGGAAGGCCGGCGCGGTCTGGCACAGCTCCAGCAGCACGCGGCACTCCTCCTCCATGGTCAGCTCCAGGCCGCCGAACTTCTCGGGGATGGTCATGCCGAACAGGCCCAGGTTGCGCATCTCCTGCACGATGGCTTCGGGGATTTCGTCGGTCTCGGCCACTTCGTTCTCGGCGGGCACCAGGCGCTCGCGCACAAAGCGGCGTACGCTGTCGAGCAGGGCTTCAAGGGTTTCGTTGTCGCGGATCATGGTGGAGTCTTCTTGGATGCGTTGGGGGGTGTGGGATCTCAGGGAACAGGGCGGCTGAACTGCTCGCGCAGCTGGCGCTTGAGGACCTTGCCGACCTCGCTGCGCGGCAGCTGCTCGACGAACTGCAGCTCGGCCAGGCTCTGCGACTTGCCCAGGCGCTCGTTGGTCCAGTGGCGCAGCGCGTCCTCGGCGTCCGCGTGGCCGGCGCGCCGCACCACGAAGGCCACCGGCGTCTCGCCCCAGCGCGCCGAGGGCACGCCCACCACCGCGGCGTCGACCACGGCGGGGTGCTGGCGCAGCACGGCTTCGAGGTCGCTCGGGTAGAGGTTGAAGCCGCCGGAGATGACCATGTCCTTGCGGCGGTCCATCAGCACCAGGAAACCGTCCTCGTCGAAGCGCCCCACGTCGCCGGTGCGGATGAAGCGCTTGCCCGCGGCGTCGAACCACTCGGCCTCGCGGGTCTGCTCCGGCAGGCCGTGGTAGCCGTTCATCATCGTCGCGGAGTGGCCGACGATCTCGCCCACCTCGTGCAGCGGCAGCTCGCGCCCATCCTCGTCGATGAGGCGGATGTCGTTGCCCGCGCTGGGCCGGCCGACGGTGTGCAGCTTGTCCGGGAAGCGGTGGGCGGGCAGCTCGGTGCGGCCGCCGCCTTCGGTCATGCTGAAGTACTCGGTCAGCTCGCCCGGCCAGCGCCGCAGCACCTCGGCCTTCAGCTCGGCGGCGAACGGCGCGCCGGCGCAGAAGCGGTGGCGCAGCGTAGAGAGGTCGGCGCGCTCGAAGTCCGGATGGTCCAGCAGCCGGCGGAACTGCACCGGCACCAGCACCGAATGGGTCGCGCGGTGCCGGGCGGCCAGCGCCAGGTAGCAGCCGGCGTCGAACCTGGCCATCAGCACCACCGTGCCGCCCAGGCCCAGCGCGCCGAACAGGTAGGTCAGCGTCAGGTTGGAGTACAGCGGGATCGCCAGCAGCGTCACGGCGTCCGGGCCGAAGCCGTTGTGCGGCGCGCGCTGCAGCTGCGCCCAGCGCATGCCGCAGGACTGCACGATGCCCTTGGGCACGCCGGTCGTGCCCGAGGAATAGATGATGTTGAACGGGTCCTGCGGCGCCAGGTCCACCGGCTGCGGCGCGGGCGCGCCCTGCAGCCAGTCCGGCCAGGACTTGCCGCCCTCCCCGCTGCCGTCGAGCAGGATGCGGGGCAGCTCGGCGGCAGGCGCCGGCCAGGCCGCGGCGGTCGCGGCGTCGGTGAACAGGCGGCGCGCGCCGGCATTGGCCGCCAGGCCCGCGAGCTGCTCGGCCGTGGCGGAGGGCGGCAGCGGCGCCACCACCACGCCGGCGCGGGCCGCGCCCAGGTAGGTCGCGACGTAGGCCAGCGAAGTGGCGGCGCAGATCGCGACGCAGTCGCCGGGCCGCAGCCCGTCGCGCTGCAGCGCGCCCGCGACCTGCTCCACCCGCGCGTGCAGGGTCGCGTAGTCCATCGCCTCGCCGTCCAGCACCAGGGCCGGATGCCGGCCGCGCAGGCGCGCCTGCAGGGCCACCATCGCGGGCAGCGTGGCAAAGGGCCGGGCCAGCGCCTCGCGCAGCGCCGCGGCCGCGTCCGTGGGCGCGGAGGTCACAGCGCGTCTCCCAGGCCCAGGATGGCGGTGGACTGGCTGGACAGCGTGCCGCCGTTGCCGTGGGCCAGCGCGGTGTGCACGTTGGCGACCTGGCGCGCGCCGCCCTCGCCGCGCAGCTGGCGCACCGCTTCGATGACGGTGAAGATGCCGTACATGCCCGGGTGGGTGCAGGACAGGCCACCGCCGTTGGTGTTCACCGCCAGCCGGCCGCCCGGGGCGATCGCGCCGCCCTCGACGAAGGCGCCGCCCTCGCCCTTCTGGCAGAAGCCCAGGTCCTCCAGGAACAGCAGGGTGTTGATGGTGAACGCGTCGTAGAGCTGGACCACGTCCATGTCCTTGGGCGCCAGGCCCGCCATCGCGAAGGCCTCGCGCCCGCTCTGGCTGGCCGCCGTCACGGTGAGGTCGTGCATGGAGGAGACCTGGCGGTTCCAGTTGGCCGTGGCGTTGCCGAGCACGTAGACCGGCTTCTGGGGCAGGTCGCGGGCGCGGTCGGCGCGCACCAGCACGAAGGCGCCGCCGCCATCCGTGACGAGACAGCTGTCGCGCACCGTCAGCGGGTCGGACACCATGCGCGCGTTCAGCACGTCCTCGATGGAGAGCGGATCGCGCATGAAGGCCTCGGGGTTGCGCTGCGCCCAGGCGCGCGCGGCCACCGCCACCTCGGCCAGCTGGCGCCGCGTGGTGCCGTACTGGTGCATGTGGCGCTTGGCCGCGAGCGCGTAGGCCGACAGCGGCTGCATCGGCGCGTACGGCGTCTCGTAGGGCTGCGGGTCCATGATGCGGCGTGCCTTCCCGACCTCGGCACGGCCGAAGGTCGAGCTGCGCTGGGTGCTGCCGTAGCAGACCAGCACCGCGTTGCACTGCCCGGCCTGCAGCGCCATCATCGCCGGCAGCAGGTGCGCGACGAAGCTGGAGCCGCCGATCATCGTGCTGTTGATGTAACGCGGGTTGATGCCCAGGTACTCGGTGACGGGCATGGGCCACATGGTGGACAGCACGCTGGCGGTGCACAGGCCGTCGATGTCGCTCATCTTCAGGCCGGCATCGGCCACGGCGGCGCGCGCGGCGTTGGCCAGCACCTCCATCTCGGTGAAGCCCGTGGCCTCGCCGCAGCCGAAGGTGGCCACGCCGGCGATGGCCGCGCTGCCGCGCAGGCCCTTCAGCGCGGACGAGGTGTGCACGGCGGCGGACGCGGCCGGGCCGCGCGGCACGGCCTTCACGGCGACAGAAGGCGCCTCGGCCACCGGGTCAAAGACCACCACGCCCTCGCCGCCCTCCTTCACCACGCGCGCCTTCACGCGCTGGCCGATCTGCACCGCGTCGGCGGGCTGACCCTCGACCCGGCTCATCATCCGCACGCCCTCGTCGAGGTCGATCAGGCAGACGTTGTAGTCACCGCCCGCGTCGGCCTTGCGCCGGACGGTGGTCACCGAATACACGGTGCCCAGGCCGCTGGGTTCGACCCAGGCCGGATCGGCCGCGCCGCAGTGCGGGCAGCTCTGGCGCGGGAAGTAGACATGCTGGCCGCAGGCGGCGCAGTGCTGGATCATGAAGCGGCCCGCGTTCAGCAGGGCCTGGTGCTGGGCGAGCACGCCGGTCTTGGCTTCGTTCATGGTGTGTCTCCTCGGTGGCGCGGGGTCAGACCGGGTCCCAGCTGAACACGTCGCCCGAGCGGTCCAGGTCGAAGTAGCTGGCCTTGAGCGCCGGCAGCGCGTGGCTGAGCACGGCCTCGGGCGTCCAGCCCTCGCTGCGATGCACCGAGCGCACCGGGCGCGGCTGGCTGATCAGGAAGATCTCGTTGTTGCGCACCGCGAAGATCTGGCCGTTGGCGTCGCGCGAGGCGTCGCTGGCCAGGGCCACCGCCAGCGGGGCGATCTTGGCCGGCGTCATCTGCTTGATGCGCTCCACGCGCGCCTGCTCTTCGGGCGTGTCGGTGGGGATGGAGCCGATCATGCGGCTCCAGGCGAACGGCGCGATGCAGTTGGAGCGCACGTTGAACTTCTGCATGTCCAGCGCGATGGACTTGGACAGCGCCGCGATGCCGAGCTTGGCCGCCGCGTAGTTGGCCTGGCCGAAGTTGCCGATCAGGCCGGAGGTGGAGGTCATGTGGATGAAGTTGCCGCGCTCCTGCGTCTTGAAGTGGGTGGCGGCGGCGCGGCTGACGTAGTAGGCGCCGTACAGGTGGACCTTGAGCACGGCATCCCACTCTTCCAGGCTCATCTTGTGGAAGAAGCGGTCGCGCAGGATGCCGGCGTTGTTCACCACCACGTCGATGCGGCCGAAGTGGTCCAGCGCGGTCTCGACGATGCGGTTGGCCGCGGCGGCTTCGGCCACGCTGTCGGTGTTGGCCGCGGCCTCGCCGCCGAGGGCCTTGATTTCGTTGACCACCTGCTGGGCCGGGCCGGCGTCGTTGCCTTCGCCCGTCACCGAGGCGCCGATGTCGTTGACCACGACCTTGGCGCCCGCACGGGCCATCGCCAGCGCGATGTCGCGCCCGATGCCGCCACCCGCGCCCGTGACCACGACCACCTTGCCTTCGACCATGCCTGTGTTGCTCATTTCGCTGTCCTCTCGTTGAAATTCAAATCGGATCACTTGGCCGACGGCCACTGGAACGGCGCCGGCTGCTTGTTCAGGAAGGCGCTCACCGCCTCGCGGTGCTGCGCTGTGCCCATGGCCAGGGCCTGGGCGCAGGCCTCCATCTCCAGCAGGGCGTTCAGCTCGCCGCCGCCGGTGGCGGCCAGCGTGCGCTTGACCAGGCTCACCGCCACCGGCGAGGCGGTCACGAAGCTGGCGGCCAGCGCCTGGGCGCGGGCCAGCAGCGCCTCGGGCGCGTGCAGCTCCATGACGAGGCCCAGCTGCTTCGCCTCGGCCGCGTCGATCTCGCGCGCCGACAGCATCAGCTCCTTGGCCCGCTGCACGCCGACGATGCGCGGCAGGGTGTAGAAGGCACCGCAGTCCGGCACCAGGCCGACGCGCAGGAAGGACATGGCAAAGCGCGCGCGCGGCGTGGCGAGCACGAAGTCGGCCACCAGCGCGAGGCTGAAGCCGGCGCCGTAGGCCGCGCCGTCCACGGCGGCGATCACCGGACGGTCCAGCGTCAGCAGGTCCTGCAGCCACTCGTGCAGGTCCTGCAGGCGCTGGCGCCAGCCGGCGTTGTCCAGGCCCACGCTGGCAATGTTGCGCAGGTCGCCGCCGGAGCAGAAATGGCCGTTGGCGCCCGTCAGCACCAGGGCGCGGATCTCGCGGTCGGCGCGCAGGCGGGCCACCACCTGGGCGATCTCCTCGCGCATCTGCGGATCGAGCGCGTTGCGCTTGGTCGGGTTGTCCAGCGTCAGTGTGGCGACCTGCTCGCGCACCTCGAAGCGGATGGTTTGAAATTCCTGGGTCATGGAAAGGCTCCGTTTCAGGCGGCCAGCGCCGCACTCAGGTCACGACCGCCGGCCAGCGAGCTGCCGCCGTCCACCGGGATCACCGCGCCGGTCACGAACTGCGCGCGCGGCGAGCTGAGGAACAGCGCCATGTCGGCGATCTCCTCCATGCGGCCGAAGCGGCGCAGCGGCACCGAGGCCTGCATGCGCGCCAGCGCCTCGGGCGTGGGCGCGAGGCGGCGCACGCCCTCGGTGTCGCCGATCGGGCCGGGCACGATGGAGTTGACGCGGATGCCGTCGCCGCCCCACTCCATCGCCAGCACGCGGGTCAGCATGTCCACCCCGGCCTTGGCGGCGCAGACATGGGCCTGGTACATCGTGGGGTTGAAGGCCTGCGGCGCCGAAATGCTGAGCACCGAGGCCCCGGGCTTGCGCAGGTAGGCATGGGCCGCGCGCAGCACGTGGAAGGTGCCATTGAGGTCGATGTCGACCACGGTGCGGAAGCCCTTGGCCGACATGCCCAGCGCCGGGGCGACGAAGTTGCCGGCCGCGCCGGACACCAGCACGTCGATGTCACCGAAGGCGGCGTGGGCCTGGGCCAGCGCGTCGGCGATCGCGTCGGGATCGCGCACGTCGGCGGCAAAGCCCAGGGCCTCGCCACCGGCTTCGCACAGTTTCGCCACCGCGGTCTGCACCCGGTCGAGGCTGCGGCTGGCGATGGCCACGCGGGCGCCGCGCGCGGCGAAGGCCTGGGCGATGGCGAAGTTGATGCCGCTGCTGCCGCCGGCGACGAACACGGTCTTGTCCTGGTAGTGGTCCATGGAATGCATGGCTGCTCCTGCTCTTCGTGCGATGGGGGTTAGGGGTGCTCGGCGCCAGCGGGCGCCTGTTGCGCGGCCTGCAGCTCGCGCCAAAGGATCTTTCCGGTGCCGGACTTGGGCAGGCTGTCCATGAACTCGACCAGGCAAGGCGCCTTGTAAACCGCCATGCGCTGGCGGCTCCAGTCGATGATGTCCTGCGCCGACACCTGGCCGCGGAAGGGAGGCTTGAGCACCAGCAACGCCTTCACCGTCTCGCCGCGCTTGGGGTCGGGCACGCCGACGATGCAGGCCTCGTGCACGGCCGGGTGCTCGTACAGGGTGTTCTCCACCTCGGCCGGCCAGACCTTGAAGCCGGACGCGTTGATCATGCGTTTGAGCCGGTCGCGCATGAAGAAGTAGCCCTCCTCGTCCACGCAGGCCAGGTCGCCGGTGCGGAAGAAGCGCTGGCCGTCGCGCTCGAAGAACGCGGCGCGGTCGGCGGCCTCGTTGCGCCAGTAGCCCTGCATCACCTGCGCGCCGGTGGTCACCAGCTCGCCCACCTCGCCGGGCGGCAGCTCCCGCAGCGTCTCGGGATCGACGATGCGCGCGTCCACGCCCGGCGTCGGCATGCCCAGGCACTGGCGCTTGCCGCGCGCGACCGGGTTGGCGAGCAGGAAGGACGCGGTCTCGGTCATGCCGTAGGCCTCGTTGTAGGCAAGGCCGAAGCGCTTCTGCAGCATGGCCGCCACCGACTCCGGCATGGCCGCGCCGCCGCCCGACAGCAGCGCCAGGCTACTGAGGTCGCGCCGCTGGGCCTCGGGGTGGGCGAAGAAGTCGATCAGCATGGCCGGCGGCGCGGCCCAGACCGAGACGCGGTGGCGCTCGATCAGGCGGGCCGCGGCGGCGGCGTTCCAGCGCGGCAGCATGACCACCGTGGCGCCCAGCGTCATCGGCAGGTTCATCGCGTTCTGCATGCCCAGCATGTGGAACAGCGGCGCCACCGCAAGGAACACCGATTCGGCGTGCAGGCCGCGCCACAGCTGCGAGGCCAGCGCGGACGCCTGCACCGTGGCGTGGGTGTGCCGGCAGCCCTTGGGGTGGCCGGTGGTGCCGGAGGTGTAGGGCAGCACGCAGAGGTCGTCCACGCGCGGCGACTCGGGCGGCGGCGGCAGCTGCTGGGCCAGCGCGTCCTCGAAGGCGACCAGGCGCGCGTCGGTCAGCGGCGCGCGCGGCGCCCGCACGAGCTCGGGCAGGTCCTCCTCTTCGGCCGGCGCGGCCAGCGCGTCGCTGTAGGCATGGACCAGCACGGCCGCGAGCCCGTCCGCCACGTCCAGCAGGGGCGCCACCTGGGGCAGCAGCTCCTGCGCCGCGATGGCGACGCGCGCGCCGCTGTCCTCCATGTAGTAGCGCAGCTCGGGCGTGGTGCTCATGGCGTTGACCGGCACCACCACGGCCCCGGCGCGCAGCACGCCGTAATAAGCCACCACGAACTGCGGGCAGTTCTGGCTCAGCAGCAGCACGCGGTCGCCCGGCTGCACGCCCAGCCGCTGGCGCAGGTAGCCGGCCAGCGCCTCGACGCGCGCGTGCAGGCGCGCGTAGCTCAGCGCGGTGCCGCCGTAGATGATGGCCGGCTTGTCCGGGAAGCGCTGGGCCGCCACGTCCAGGTGGTGCGTCAGCGGCACCTGCGGCACGCGGATCGCGTGCGGCAAGCCCTTGGGCCAGAACCGCGAGCGAATGAGCGACATGTGGGAGTCTCCTGTTTGTTCTGGTGTTGCTGGGGCCGGGAGCCCGGGGCTCCCGGCCGTCCGGTGGCCTACAGATGGCGCGAGATCAGTTCCTTCATCACCTCGCTGGTGCCGCCGTAGATGCGGTTGACGCGCGAGTCGATGAAGGCGCGGCAGATCGGGAACTCCTTCATGTAGCCGTAGCCGCCGTAGAGCTGCAGCAGCTCGTCGAGCGCGCGGCCCAGCTCCTCGGTGCAGTAGAGCTTGGCCATGGCGGCCTCCTGCACCGTCAGCCGGCGCCGCAGGTGCTCGCCCAGGTAGGTGTCCACCATCATGCGCATCGCCGTGGTGCGGGCCTTGATCTCGGCGAGCTTGAAGCGGGTGTTCTGGAAGTCGAACAGCGGCTGGCCGAACACCGTGCGCTCGCGGGTGTAGCGGATGGTCTCGTCCAGCATCGCCTCCTGCTTGGCCGCCGCGCCGACCGCGATGACGAAGCGCTCCTGCGCCAGCTCCTGCATCAGGTAGCCGAAGCCCTTGTTCTCCTCGCCGAGCACGTTGCTCACCGGCACGCGCACATCCTCGAAGAACAGCTCGGCGGTGTCGGCCGCCTCCTGGCCCATCTTGTCGAGCTTGCGGCCCCTGCGGAAGCCCGGGCGGTTGGCCTCGACCAGGATCAGCGAGACGCCCTTGGCCCCCAGCTCGGGGTGGGTCTTGGCCACCACCACGACCAGGTCGCAGTTGAGGCCGTTGGAGATGAAGGTCTTGGCGCCGTTGAGCACGTACTCATCGCCCTCGCGCCGCGCCGTGGTGCGGATCGCCTTGAGGTCGCTGCCGGCGCCGGGCTCGCTCATGGCGATGGCCAGGATCACCTCGCCGCTCGCGCAGCCGGGCAGCCAGCGGCGCTTCTGCGCCTCGGTGCCCAGGCGCTCGATGTAGGGCGCCACGATGTCGGAGTGCAGGCCGAAGCCCAGGCCGCTGACGCCGGAGCGCGCGATCTCCTCGACGATCACCGCGGCATGGCCGAAGTCGCCGCCCGCGCCGCCCCACTCGGGGGCCAGGGTGGTGCACAGCAGGCCCTCGCGACCGGCCTTGCGCCAGGTCTCGCGGTCCACCTTGCCGTCATGGTCCCACTGGGCCTGGCGCGGCTTGCACTCGCGCTCCAGAAAGCGGCGCACGGTCTCGCGCAGCATCTCGTGGTCCTCGCGGAACACGGTGCGGGGGAAGGTCAGCACGGTTTCCATGGTCACCTCAGGGCTTGCCGCCGCCGCAGACCAGGACCTGGCCGCTGACGTAGTTGGACTCGGGAATGCAGAACAGGTAGACGGCACCGGCCGCCTCCTCGGGCGTGCCGCCGCGGCCCAGCGGAATCGTGGCCTCGGCGTTCTTCAGGATGTCGGGACGCACGCCCACCTTGATCTGCTGGCCCGCGATGTCGATGCTGGCGTCGGCATCGGCCGGCGCCTCGGTCAGGCGGGTCATGATCAGGCCGAAGGCGACGCTGTTGACGTTGACCTTGTAGCGGCCCCACTCCTTGGCCATGGCCTTGGTCAGGCCGTTGATGCCGGCCTTGGCCGCCGCGTAGTTGGCCTGGCCGGCATTGCCATAGACACCCGAGGTGGAAGAGATGTTGACCACCTTGCGGTGCACCGGGGTGCCGGCGTCGGCCTCGCGCTTGGCGGCCTCGCGGATGAAGCTGGACGCAGCGCGCAGGATGCGGAACGGCGCCGTCAGGTGCACCGCGAGCATGGCTTCCCACTGCTCGTCGCTCATCTTCTGCACCACGTTGTCCCAGGTGTAGCCGGCGTTGTTGACGATGATGTCCAGGCCGCCGAAGCTGTTGAGCGCGGTCTGCACGAAGCGGTCGGCGAAGCCGGCGTCGGTCACGCTGCCGACGCAGGCCACGGCCTGGCCGCCGGCGGCGCGGATCTCGGCGACGGTCTGCTCGGCCGGGGCGGCGTCCAGGTCGTTGATCACCACGCGGGCGCCATCGCCGGCGAGCTTGAGCGCGATTTCACGGCCGATGCCGCGGCCGGAGCCGGAGACGATGGCGACCTTGCCTTCGAGTTTGCGGGTCATGTCAGATTCCTTGGAAGGTGAAAGAGGTTCAGGGCAAGGCGATCAGCGCCTCGCCGGCCAGCTTGGTCTGGCCGTCCTGGTTGGTGGTGGTGATTTCGACGCGGGCGCGCCGCTCGCCGTCCTGCTGCAGCAGCTCCACCACCTTGCCGGCGCAGGTGATGCGCTCGCCGACCTGGGTGATGGCGGCAAAGCGCACGCTGAAGTCGCGGATCGCCGACTGGGGCACCCAGTCGGTCAGCAGGCGGCCCAGCCAGGCCATGGACAGCATGCCGTGGGCGAACACGTCGGGCATGCCGGCGGCGCGGGCGAAGTCGGTGTCCACGTGGATCGGGTTGTGGTCGCCCGAGGCGCCGCAGTAGAGGGCCAGGGTCAGGCGCGAGATCGGCGGCGTCTCGAAGGACGGCAGCGCGGTGCCCACCTTCAGCGTGTCGAGTTCCTTGAGGGAGGCGGTCATGTCAGTTCCCCGTCGCGTTGCGGACCACGGTGACGCAGCGCAGCTCGGCCACGCGCTCGTCGCGCTGGTTGGTGACTTCGGTCTGGCGCACCACGAATTCGAGCGCCCCGCCCTTCTTGTCGTAGATGTCCTCGATGCGCTGGCGGAAGGTCAGTGTGTCGCCGGCATGGGCCAGGGCGTGGTAGCTGAAGCGCTGCTCGCCGTGCAGCAGGCTGCGGTAGTCCATGCCCAGCAGGTTGCGGATGGCGGCCGGATCGGGCGACTCCATCTCCAGGCAGAACAGGAAGCTCGGCGGCACCGGCAGCGCCGGGTGGCCGGCGGCGCGCGCGGCGGCCTCGTCGCTGTAGACCGGGTCGGTCTGGCCGGTGGCCTTGGCGAAGAAGCGCAGCCGCCCGGCCTCGACCGGCACGCTGAAGGCCGGCAGGCTGTGCCCGATGAAACGCTTGTCGATCATGGCCCCTCCCCTCAGACAGCCTGGTAGAGCGTGACGACGCAGGCGCCGCCCAGGCCCAGGTTGTGCTGCAGCGCCAGGCGCGCGCCCTCGACCTGGCGCTGATCGGCCGTGCCGCGCAGCTGGTGGGTCAGTTCGTAGCACTGCGCCAGGCCCGTGGCGCCCAGCGGGTGGCCCTTGGACAGCAGGCCGCCCGAGGGGTTGGTGACCACGCGGCCGCCGTAGGTGTTGTCGCCTTCGAGGATGAACTTCTCGGCCGTGCCCTCGGGCGTGAGGCCCAGGCCCTCGTAGGTGATCAGCTCGTTGGCGGTGAAGCAGTCGTGCAGCTCCACCACGTCCAGGTCCTCCGGGCTGACGCCGGCGGCCTCGTAGACCTGCTTCGCCGCGGCGGCGGTCATGTCGTAGCCGACGACCTTGCGCATGTCCTTGCTCTCGAAGGTGCTGGGCGTGTCGGTGGTCATGGCCTGGGCGGCGATGACCACGCGCTGGTCGAGCTTGTGCTTCTTCGCGAAGTCGGCCGAGCAGACCACGGCCGCGGCCGCGCCGCAGGTCGGCGGGCAGCACTGGTAGCGCGTGAGCGGGCCGAACACGGTGGGCGAGGCCATCACCTCGTCCAGGGTCAGGGTCTGGCGGAACACGGCCAGCGGGTTGCGCGCAGCGTGCTGGCGCGCCTTGACCGAGATGCGGCCGAAGGTGTCGTGCCGGATGCCGTACTGCTTCATGTAGTCGAGGCCGGCGCCGCCGAAGAACTGGGCTGCCCGCGGCGCGGTGTCCAGGTAGCCCTGGTGGGCGGTCATGACTTCGGCGAAGCGCGCCATCGGCGAGGGACGGTCGTCCCAGGCGCCCTTGAGCGCCCCGGGCTGCATCTGCTCGAAGCCGAGTGCGATCGCGCACTCGACCTGGCCGCTCTCCACCGCCTGGCGCGCCAGGAACAGCGCGCTGGAACCGGTGGAGCAGTTGTTGTTCAGGTTGAACACCGGGATGCCGGTCAGGCCCACGCCGTAGATCGCGGCCTGGCCCGAGGTGGAGTCGCCGTAGACGTAGCCGACATAGGCCTGCTGCACGTCGGCGTAGTTCACGCCCGCGTCGTCCAGCGCCAGCTTGGCGGCGCGCGCGCCCATCACGGGATAGGGCTCGCTGGCACCGGGCTTGGTGAAGGGGATCATGCCGACGCCGACGACGTGCACGGCTCTTTTCATGGAGGTCATGGGTGGATTCCTGTTTGGGCGGTGAGAGGGGGTATCTGGGGTGGGCGGCTCAGTCCAGCGTGATGTGCGCGTCCTTGACGATGCGCGCCCAGCGCGGCAGGTCGCGCGCCATCACGGCGGCCAGTTCCTCGGGCGGGCCGCCGACCGGGCGCAGGCCCATGGCCGCGAGCCGGCCGCTGAGCTCGGGGGTCTTGACGATGCGCTGGATCTCGGCGGAGAGCTTGTCCACGATGGGCTTGGGCGTCTTCGCAGCGACGAAGGCGCCGAACCAGCCGTTGGACTCGAAGCCGGCGTAGCCCGACTCGGCGAAAGTCGGCACGTCCGGCAGCGCCGGGTGGCGCTGTGTGCCGGTGATGGCGAGGATGCGGATCCGGTCCGACTTGATGTGGGCGTTGGCCGAGGAGGCATCGACGAAGGCCGAGCTGACCTGCCCGCCGAGCACGTCGTTGATCAGCGGTGCCGCCCCCTTGTAGGGCACGTTCACGAGGTCGAGGCCGGCCTTCAGGTTGAACAGCTCGCCATGCATGTGCGACGAGGTGCCGTTGCCGTAGTTGCCGCACTGCAGGCGGCCCGGCTGCGCCTTGGCCAGGGCGACGAACTCCTTCAGGGTCTTGGCCGGCACGTCGCGCGGGACCACGAACAGGTCCGAGGACATCGCCAGCTGCGACACCGGGGCCAGATCCTTCATCACGTCGTAAGGCAGCCTGGCGTACAGCGCCGGTGCCTGGATCATGGCGGTGATGCCGATCAGCACGGTGTGGCCGTCGGGGGCTGACTTGGCCACCAGGTCGTTGCCCAGGGTGCCGCTGGCGCCCGGCTTGTTTTCCACCAGCACCGGCACGCCCCAGGCCTGGTTGAGCTGGGTGGCGATGGCGCGCCCGATGATGTCGGTGCCGCCGCCCGCCGGGTACGGGATCACCATGCGGATCGGCTTGCCGGGAAAGCCGGTGGCGGCGCTGCGCTCCTGGGCCGCGGCAGGGACGCCGATCAGGCCCGCGAGGGTGCTGCCTAGCGCGAGGTTCATCGTCGTGCGACGCGAGAGTTTCATGCTTTGTCTCCTGTTCTTGATCTTGTCGATCCGCGGCCGGCGATGCACGGCGGCGGGATCGACATGGACGCCAGTTTGCGGCGCGTAACCCGTGGCGCCAATCGCGCTTTGGAACAAAATGATTGGCAAAAAAGATCAAACCCACCGCGAGACGCCATCGGCAACGGAATTTCCGGCGCGCCCTGTCACGGGCGTGACAAGGGGCAGCCAAGGAGAAGCTCAGGGGGACAGGCCCGCTCCCGCGAACGAATGAGGAGCACGGAGGCGCCGGGCGTCAACCGCCACGTTGGCGGCATCGCCCAGACAAATTGGCAAAAAAGATCAGACCGCGCGAGTCAGGGCTGCGGGGCGGCGTCCGGCTTCAGATGCGTCTGCCGATAGACGCCGGGCGACTGCCCGGTCCATCCCTTGAAGGCGCGATGGAAGGTGCTGGCTTCGGAGAAGCCGAGCCGGTTGGCGATGTCGAGCAGGGTCAGCTCGGGCTGCCCGAGGTACTCGACGGCGGCGTCGCGGCGCAGCTCGTCCTTGATCGCCTGAAAGCCCTGCCCCTCGTCGCGCAGGCGCCGGCGCAGGGTCTGCGGCGTCATGGCCAGCGATTCGCTGACCTCCTCGAGCGAGGGCATCTCGCCGGCGAGGTGGCGGCGCAACTGGCGCCGGATGCGTTCACTCAGGCTGGTCTGGTCGCGGTACTTGACCAGCAGGCTGGCCGGCGCCTGCCGCAGGAACTCGTCCAGGCTCTGGGGCGTCTGCACCACCGGCAGGTCGAGCCAGCGCGCCTCGAAGCGGAAGCCAACCCAGGGGTGGTCATAGACCACCGGCGCGAGGTACAGGCGTTCCGAATCGCTGCTCAGGCCCCGATCGATCGGCCGGTACATCAGCTCGCGCACCGGAATGCGCCGCGCCACCAGCCAGGAGGCCACGCCATAGGTGAGGAAGCAGAAGGTGCGGTCGGCATAGCTCAGGCGCGGGTCGCGCTCGCCGCGCGAGACCAGGCGCACCTCGGCCATGCCCTGTGCCACCACCAGCCGCGGCACGAAGTCGTCGAGCAGCAGGTGGTAGAACTGGAAGCCGGCGCGCAGGGCCTCGCCGAGCGTGCGGCAGTGGATCAGCAGGCGGCAGACCTGACCGAACGCCCCCACGCGCACCGGGCGCGTGCACAGGCCCCAATGCTCGTCGCGCAGGACCCGGCGCAACACGCGGATCAGTGCGGCGTACTGGTCCTGGGTGACGCGCGAGAGCGGGGACTCCAGCAGCGCCGGCGTGATGCCGGCGCGCCGCAGGATCGGCTCCACGGCCAGACCCCGCAGGCGCGCGCCCTGCAGGATCTGGTCGACCTGCAGGATGGCGATCGTGTGCTGGGTCACCGTCGAGGGCATCAGTCGAGTTTAATGCCCAGCTCCTGGATGAAAGTCTTCTCGCGGGCGGTCTGCTCCACGGCGTAGCGGGTGTACTCCTCGCTGCTCATGTAGATCGGCACCTGGTCGTTCTGCTCCAGCGCGCGCACATAGCCCGGGTCGTTCATCGCCTTGCGGAAGGCGTCGTGCAGCACCTTCACCACCTTCGGGTCCATGCCCTTGGGGCCGGCCAGGCCGATCGGCGAATTCACGACGATGTCATGGCCCAGCTCCTTGAGCGTGGGCACCTGGGGCCAGCGCTTGAGCCGGCTCTCGCCCAGCGTGGCCAGTACCCGCGCCTTGCCGGACTCGGCCAGCGCGCCCCAGCCGGGGTCCGAGATCACCATCAGGTGCCCGCCGAGCAGGGCCGCGGTTTCCTCGGCCATGCCCTTGTAGGGGATGAAGTTCAGCTGCACGCCGGCCGCCTTGGCCAGGCGCTCGGCTGCGATGTGGCCGCCGCTGCCTCGGCCGGTGGCGCCGTAGCTGATCGAGCCCGGGTTCCTCTTCGCGTCGGCCAGCAGCTCCTGCAGCGTCTTCCACGGCGCGTCCTGGCGCACCACGATGCCGTTGGTGTAGCCGGTCAGGCAGATCAGGTAGCTGAAGTCAGTGGTCGGGTCGTAGCTGACCTTCATCAGGTGCGGCATGCGGAACAGCGTGGCCGCCACCAGCGAGATGGTGTAGCCGTCCGGCGCGGCCGACTGTGCCATGCCGGCCGGCCCGAGGGTGCCGCCCACGCCGGGCCGGTTGACGATCACGAAGGGCTGGCCCAGCTCCCTGGCCGCCGCCTGGGTCAGCGCCCGGATCTGCACGTCAGTGGCGCCGCCTGCGGGGAACGGCAGGATCAGCGTGATCGGCTTGGAGGGGTAAGTGTCGGCGTGCGCCGGCGACAGGCCGGCCAGCGCGGCGCCGGCGGCCAGCAGCGCGGCGCCCAGCCAGCGCCTGCGCAGCGGCAGGCCCCCTCGTTCTTGCTTGCTTGCAGTCATCGTTGTCTCCTCGTTGTAGAAATGGTGGGAACTGCAGGGAAAGGAACCTGGTCAGCCGATGGCGTCCCGGCGCCGCAACGCCTCGATCTCGTCGGGGCCGTAACCGGCGGCGCGCAACACCTCGTCGGTGTGCTCGCCGCGCTGCGGAGCGGGGCGCCGGACCGTGAAATCAAAGCCGCTCATCTTGACCGGGCAGGCCAGCTGGCGCGCCTTGGCTGGCCCGCCACCGCCGTCACGGCCCTCACGGGCCGGCAGCGGCAGCACCATGCCGCGCGCCTGGAAATGCTCATTGTCCAGCGCGTCCTCCAGCTTGAGCACGGGCGTGACGCAGCAGTCGCTGCCGGCCAGCTTCTCGGTCCACCATGCCAGCGTCCGTGCGCCGATCAGGCGCCGCAACTCGGCGCGCACCCACTCCGACTGGGCCGGATCGCGCGGCGCGTGCAGCGCCTGCAGGTCCTCGCGTCCGATCAGCGCGCAGAAAGCCTCCCAGAACTTCTTCTCCAGCGCCGCCACCGCCAGGTGGCCGCCATCGGCCGTGGCGTACATCGCATAGCACGGCAGCGCGCCAGTGAGCTTGCTGGCGCCGGCCGGCGCGGTCTGGCCCTGGGTGTTGACCGCGGCGAGCGGGATCACGGCATGGGCGAGCACGCCGTCGGCGATCGCGATGTCCACATGCCGGCCCAGCCCCGTGCGCGTGACGTCGTACAGCGCCGCGAGGATGCCCATCACCGCCGTCATCGAGCCACCCAGCAGGTCGGCCACCGGCACGTTGGACAGCGCCGGCGGCTGGCCGGGCGCGCCGATCTGGTCGGCCACGCCGGTCCAGCCGCCGTAGTTCATGTCATGCCCGGGGGCGTCCTTGTAGGGGCCTGTCTGGCCGTAGCCGGTCAGGCTGCAGTAGACGATCCTCGGGTTACGCTCGGCCACCGCCGCGTAGCCCACGCCCAGGCGCTCCGTCACGCCGGGGCGGAAGCTCTCCACCAGCACGTCGGCCTGCTCGCACAGGCGCAGCAGCGTGGCCACGCCCTCGGGCTGCTTGAGGTCGATGCGGATGCCGCGCTTGTTGCGGTTGACCAGCGTGCGCACCGGCTCGGCCGCGTAGTCGCCAGCACCGGTGTCCTCGATCTTGATCACGTCGGCGCCCAGATCGGCCAGGTGCAGCGTGCACATGGGCCCGGGCAGCAGGCGGGTGAGGTCGAGGACACGGACGCCGGCGAGCGGGGCGCCCTGGCGCTGGGACAAGGAGGCGGGTGAAGCAGAGGGGTTGCGCATTGGGGGGGGCCTTGAAAAACTGGCGCCAGTCTAGGCAGCCCCTCCATGGCCAACAATGGCACGCACGCTCAAAGCCATTGGCAGGAATGTTCAGACGGCCCAGCCGGCCGTCCGATCGGCACGTCGCGCTCGCACCACCAGGCTTCGGGGCCACTCCGCAACGCAGCGAAAGCCAGTAAACGCGAAACATCACACACCCTGGCTATACTGCAACGGTCGAAAGACACAGTGACAGAGTCATGCACCACCCGCGCCATGGTCAGGCCTGGAGATGGTCGCCAAAGCGCTGCAAACCCAACGCATGGTCTGCTGAGGAGGTGGACATCCACGATGTCATTCGATCCCCGTCTGATGGTCACGATGGCCAGCTTCATGAGTCTGGCGATGTCCATCGTCCTGTTCGCCATGTGGCGCAGCTACCCGCGCACCATCGGCGGGCTGGCCGAATGGTCGGCCTCCGCGCTGCTCTGGTGCGTGGCCTCCCTGCTGTTCATCGCACGAGGCAGGCTGCCCGACCTGCTGTCCGTCGTCGCAGCCACCACGATGCTGTTCGCCGGCTACCTGCTGTTCTACCAGGGCTCCCGGCATCACTACGGCGCGGGGTCGCTGGCGCGGTGGCCCGTCCTGCTCGGCCTGGTGGCGGCCTGCGCGGCGACGCTGACCTGGTTCACCAGCGTCCGCCCCAGCTTCCCGGCGCGCGTCGTCTTCCTGACGCTGACCATGCTGCCCCTGATCGGCGCGCATGTCGCCCTGCTGCTGCGCCAGCCGCGGCGCAGCTTCGGGATCTGGCTCATGCTGGTGGTGCTTGGCTTTCAAGCGCTGCTCTGGAGCGTGCGCTGCGTTCGCGTGCTGACCGGCAGCGCCACTGATCACATCTTCGAGGCCTCCCCCCTGCAAATGCTCGCCGTCGGCACCGCGGCCGTGACGGTGCCGCTGATCACCATCGCCTGCGTGCTCGTGGCCAGCGACAAGCTGCACCGCGAACTGGAGCAGATGAGCCGGCTCGACATGCTCACACGGACCCTGACGCGGCGCGCCATCATGCAGGCCTGCGAGGAGGAAATCCGGCGCAGCCAGCGCCAGGGTCACCCGCTGTCCCTGCTCATGATCGACCTCGACAACTTCAAGGCCATCAATGACACCCATGGCCACCAGCACGGCGATGCGATCCTGGCTGATTTCGCCGCCCGAACCAGCGCGCAGCTGCGCCCCTGCGACCGGCTGGGCCGCTATGGCGGCGAGGAGTTCCTGCTTCTGTTGCCCCACGCCGACTCCACCGGTGCCCGCCGCGTGGCGCATCGCATCCATTCGGCCAGCTCGAAAGACCAGGCCCTGTCGTGGACCGTCAGCATCGGCCTGACCCACTCGCGCGGCGCCGGGGACACGCTGCAGGCGATGCTGGAACGCGCCGACGCGGCGCTCTACCGGGCCAAGCGGCAGGGGCGCAACCAGACCCTGGCGGCCTGAAGGCCCAGGTCGAGCAGCGGATGCCCCTGCCGCCGGGCCCGGATCAGCGCGTAGCCGCGCTCGCCGGACCGGTTTGCTCGCGGCTGCACGATCGGCGCCCGATAGCGGATGCCAACGGGTCGCCGAACTCCGTGCTGTGGACGAAGCCCAAGGCGATGATCACTCCGGAACCACGGCCGTGACCTCGATTTCGACTTTGGCACGGTCTTCGATCAAGGCCTTGACCTCGACCGCCGTCATGGCGATGTTGTAGTTGCCGATCAGCTCGCGGAACACCTGGCCGATGGCGGGCAAGGCGTCCAGGTACTCCCGCTTGCTGGTCACGTACCAGGTCATGCGCGCGATGTGCTCGGGCCTGGCGTCACCGGCGGCAAGCACGGCCACAATGTTGCGCAGCGCTTGCGTGGCCTGCTGGGCCAGGTCGTCGGAGGCGAACTGTTCATGTTCGTCCCAGCCGATCATGCCGGCCACGAACACCATGCGGCCGCGCGCGGCCACGCCGTTCGCGTATCCCTTGGGGCGGGGCCAGCCCGGGGGCAGCAATGCTTGCATCTCAATTCTCCTTGGAGTCGGTCAGGTAACGGGTGGAGATCGCGCGGCGCACGTCATCGGGCGCGGCGATCGGCTTGTGGGTATCGAGGCTGGTGAACACCAGCACCTTGCGTGCCGCCAGGCGCAGCTCGTCGCCGGCGCGGCAGTCGACATCGACGACCAGCGAACTGCGTCCCAGGCGGTTCACCTGCAGGCCGAGAACGACCTCGTCGCCGGGTCGGCTGATGGCCTTGAAATCGACCTCCAGGCGCACGGTGGGCGTGCCGACGCGGCGCGGCCCAAGCAGCTCGGCGTACGACACGCCCAGGCCATCGGTGAACCAGTCTTCGAGCAGGCCGTTGAGCATGACCAGGTACTGGGGAAAGTACACGATGCCGGCGGGGTCGCATTGCCCGAACCGGATGCGCAGGGGGCGCTCGAAGCGCTTCGGCGCGGCGTGGCTCATGCCTGCTCGTGCAGCTTGAAGCGTTGCAACTTGCCGGTCTGGGTTCGCGGCAGCTTGTCGATGAACCGGATGGCGCGCGGGTACTTGTAGGGCGCCACCGTCCGCTTGACGAAGTCCTGCAGCGTCCTGACCATGGCCTCGCTCTCATCCTGCCCGGGGCGCAGAACGACAAAGGCCTTGACGATCTGGCCGCGCTCGAGGTCTGGCGCGCCGATGACCGCGCATTCGGCCACCGCGGGGTGCTGCATCAGGGCCTCCTCCACCTCGGGGGCGGCGATGTTGTAGCCGGCCGAGATGATCATGTCGTCGGTGCGCGCCTGGTAGAAGAAGTAGCCGTCAGCGTCCATCAGGTAGGCGTCTCCGGTGACGTTCCAGCCATTCTTCACGTACGTGCGCTGGCGCTCGTCGGCCAGGTAGCGGCAGCCGGTCGGCCCCTGCACGGCCAGCTTGCCCACGGTGCCGGGTGGCACCTCGTGGCCGTCGTCGTCGATGACCTTGGCGCGGTAGCCCGGCACGGCCTTGCCGGTGGCGCCGGGGCGGGCGTTGCTCTCGTCGTGCGAGATGAAGATGTGCAGCATCTCGGTCGCGCCGATGCCGTCGATCAGTTCGATGCCGGTGGCTTCCTTCCACAGGGCGCGCGTGGCCGCGGGCAGCGCCTCGCCGGCCGAGACGCACTTGCGCAGCGGCGTGCGGCGCAGCTCGACGCCGCGCGCAGCCAGCGTGCGGTAGGACGTGGGCGCGGTGAACAGCACGGTGGCCTGGAACGCCTTGATCCCGTCCAGCAACTGCGGCGGGCTGGCCTTTTCCAGCAGGACGGTGGAGGCGCCGATGGCCATCGGGAACAGCACCAGGCCGCCCAGGCCGAAGGTGAAGGCCAGCGGCGGGCTGCCGATGAACACGTCGTCCGCCGTCACCCTGAGCACGTGCCGGGGCCAGCACGCGCAGATCGCCATCACGTCGCGGTGGTAGTGCATGGTGGCCTTGGGCACGCCGGTGGTGCCGGACGTGAAGCCGAAGATGCAGGTGTCGTCGCTGGCGGTGTCGACGTTGTCGAATTGCGGCGAGGCGCGCTCCATGGCGGCCTCCAGGCTGTCGGGGCCGTCGTCGCTGCTGAAGTAGCGCAGGTGACGCAGCGTGGAAGACACCAGCACGTTCGGGCGCATTTCCTCGGCCAACGCCGCGTCGCACAGCGCGTGCGACACCTGGCCGATCTCGACGATGGCCTTGAGCTCCTTGGCGCGCAGCAGCGGCATGGTCGCCACCGCGATGCCGCCGGCCTTCATGATGGCGAACCAGCACGCCACCAGCATCGGGTTGTTGGGGGCACGCAGCAGCACCCGGTTGCCGGGCACCAGGCCCATGTCCTGCACCAGCACGTTGGCGATGCGGTTGGCCTTTTCTGCCAAGTCGGCATAGGTCCAGCTCAGGCCGCCGGGGGCGAGGATGCAGACGCGGTCGCCGCGGCCCTCGGCCACGTGGCGGTCCAGCAGTTCGGTGGCGCAGTTCAGGCGCTCGGGGAACTGCAGCCCTGGCAGCTCGAAGGTGAACGTCGGCTGCAGCGCGGGCGGCGGCAGGTGGTCACGCGCGAAGGTGTCGAGGTGCGCGGTGTGTGTCATGTCTTGTCTCCTCGGCTGTTTGTCAGGTCGCGCGCCAGGTCTTCATGCCTGATTGGCTGCCGGCACGTCGCGCAACAGCTCGCGCGCGATGATGAGCTGCTGCACTTCGGTCGCGCCCTCGTAGATGCGCAGCGAGCGGATCTCGCGGTACAGGCGCTCGACCGGCTGCTCGCTGACCACGCCGAGGCCACCCCACATCTGCACCGCCGCGTCGATGACCTGCTGTGCGTTCTCGGTGGCGGTCATCTTGGCCATGGCGGCCTCCCGCGTCACGGTCCGGCCCTGGTCGCGCTGCCACGCGGCGCGGTAGGTCAGCAGCGCGGCGCTGTCGATGGCGGTGGCCATCTGCGCCAGCTTGGCCTGGGTCAGCTGGAAGTCGGCCAGCACGCCATTGAACATCCGGCGTGTGGTGGCGCGGTGCAAGGCCTCGTCCAGGGCGCGGCGGGCGAAGCCCAGCGCCGCCGCGGCCACCGAGGTGCGGAACACGTCGAGCGTGCGCATCGCGACCTTGAAGCCCTCGCCGGCGTTGCCGACGCGCTGCGTGGCCGGGATGCGGCAGTGGGTGAAGCGCAGGCGGGCCAGCGGGTGCGGCGCGATGACGTCGATGCGCTCGGCGATCTCGAAGCCCGGCGTGCCGGCCTCGACGATGAAGGCGCTGATGCCGCGTGCGCCCGGCGCCTCGCCGGTGCGGGCGAAGACGACGTAGAAATCGGCGATGCCGCCGTTGGAAATCCAGGTCTTCTCGCCGTCGAGCACGTAGTCGCTGCCGTCAGCGACCGCCGCGCAGGCCATGGCCGCGACGTCGGAGCCGGCATTCGGCTCGGACAGGGCAAAGGCCGCGATCGCCTCGCCGCTGGCCACGCGCGTCAGGTACTTCTGGCGCTGCTCGGGCGTGCCGTGCAGCGAGATCGCCCCCGAGCCCAGGCCCTGCATGGCAAAGGCGAAGTCGGCCAGGCCGCTGTGGCGCGCCAGCGTCTCGCGGATCAGGCAGATGGCGCGCGTGTCGATGGTGTCGCTGGCACCGCCGACGTCGCACCCGCCGACCGCGTGGCGCAGCCAGCCGGCCGCGCCCAGCGACCTGACCAGCGCCTTGCACTCGGCGTCGACGTCGGGGCCGTGGTCGTGGGCCATGTGTTCACGGGCCCAGGCATCGAGCGAACCTGCCAGCTCGGCATGACGCGGCTCGAAGAAGGGCCATTGCAGATAGGTGGTGTCGGACATGTCGGTGCTCCGGCCGGACCGCCGCCAGGCCGATGCCGGGCGCGGTCCAGTGAAAGGATGGAAACGGCGCGGGTTCAGTTGCCCTGGAACACGGGCTTTTGCCTGGCGACGAAGGCGTGGTAGGCGCGCGAGTAGTCTTCGGTCAGCATGCAGATGGCCTGCGCCTGGGCCTCGGCCTCGATGGCCTGCTCGATGGTCATCGCCCATTCCTGGTGCAGCATGGTCTTGGTGATGCCGTTGGCAAAGCTCGGGCCCGCAGTCAGTTCGGCGGCCAGCTGCTGCGCCTGGGCCAGCACCTCCTCGGGCGCGCACAGGCGGTTGAAGAAGCCCCAGCGCTCGCCCTCCTCGCCGCCGAGCACGCGGCCGGTGTAGAGCAGCTCGCTGGCGCGGCCCTGGCCGATGAGGCGCGGCAGGATGGCGCAGGCGCCCATGTCGCAGCCGGCCAGGCCGACGCGGTTGAACAGGAAGGCGGTCTTGCTGCGCGCCGTGCCCAGGCGCAAGTCGGACGCCATGGCGATGATGGCGCCGGCCCCGGCGCACACGCCATCGATGGCGGCGACGATGGGCTGCGGGCAGGCCCGCATCATCTTGACCAGTTCGCCGGTCATGCGCGTGAACATCAGCAGCTCGGGGGCTTTCAGGTCGATCAGCGGGCCGATGATCTCGTGCACGTCGCCGCCGGAACAGAAATTGCCGCCGGCGCCGGTGACGACCACGGTCTTGACGTCGTCGGCCCACTTGAGCTGGTGGAACAGGTCGCGCAGCTCGGCGTAGCTGTCGAACGTGAGGGGGTTCTTGCGTTCCGGGCGGTTGAGCGTGAGGGTGGCCACGCCGTCTTTCACTTCCCAGAGGAAATGGGTGGCCTGGTAGCCGGCCAGCGGGCGGCGGTTGCCGGCCAGCAGGGAGGGATCGATGGGTGTGCTCATGTCTTGCCTTTGGGTGGAGACGCGCCGGGCATGGCCTGGGCGTCGATTTCGAGTTGCGCCAGGTGCACGCGCAGGCGCCCCAGCATGTCGTAGAGGGATTCCTTGAAGCTGCCGTCCAGCCCTTCGAACATGGCGCTGAGCCATTGCTCGTGGGCGTGCGCCATGGTCGTGAACTCCTGCCGCCCCAGTTCGGTCAGCTTGACGACGGAGGCACGCCGGTCCACTGGGTCCGGCAGGCGCTCGACCCAGCCGTCGGCCACCAGTTGATCGGTCAGGCCGGTCACGTTGCCGCCGGTGACCATCAGGTAGCGCGTCAGCGCGTTCATGCGCAGGCCTTCGGGGTGGCGCTCCAGTTGCGCCAGGTAGTCGAAGCGCGGCAGGGTGGTCGCAAACTGCTGGCGCAGACGCGAGCGGATCTCCTGCTCGATCTGCGTGCTGCACGACAGCAGGCGCAGCCACAGCCGCACCGACAGGTGGTCGCCGCTGGCCGCGCGGGCCTCTCTGCCGATGCGCGCGTCGTCCAGCACTTGCACCAATTCCAGTTTGCGTTTGCTCATCACATCACCTCGCCGCCACTGACGGATATCGACTGTCCATGGATAGAGGCGGCCGCAGGCGTACACAGCCAGGCCACCGCGTCAGCCACCTCCTGCGCTTGCACGAGGCGGCCCTGCGGATTGTGGCGCGCGAAGTCGGCGCGGGCCTCGTCCATGCTGCGGCCGGTCTTGGCCACGACGTTGTCCAGGCTCTGGGTCAGCAGGTCGGTCTCGGTGTAGCCCGGGCAGACCGCGTTGACGGTGATGCCCTTCCTGGCCACTTCCAGCGCCAGCGAGCGGGTCAGACCGATGACGCCGTGCTTGGCCGCCGTGTAGGCGCTGACGTAGGCGTAGCCGCGCTGGCCGGCCGTGCTGGCGATGTTGACCACGCGGCCCCAGCCCTGCTCCAGCATGTCGGGCACAGCCGCGCGCGTGCAGAAGAAGGTGCCGTTCAGGTTGACGGCGATCATGCGCTGCCAGAGCGCGTCGTCGGTGCGGGTGAACGGCGCGCTCTCGGCCTGGCCGGCGTTGTTGACCAGGATCTCGACCGGGCCCTGGCCCTCGCGCGCGGCGGCGAAGGCCGTGGCGACGGAGGCCGGGTCGGACACGTCGCACAGCACCACGCGCGCATGGGCGCTCGCGGGCAGGCTGCCGGCCAGCGCCTGCAGCGGCTCGCGCTGGCGCCCCATCAAGGTCAGGCGCGCGCCCTGTTCGGCCAGCTGGCGGGCGATGGCGGCGCCGATGCCGCGCGCGGCACCGGTCACCACCGCGTGGCGGCCTGGCAGCTTGGTTGCGGTGTCGGCCATGGCTCAGGCCTTGGGCGCGCCGCCCGCCAGGGCTTTTTCGCGCGCGAAGTTGCTTTCCATCTGCACCTTGGCCGAGCGGTACTGCTTGGGCCAGGCAATGGGCGTGTAGCCGATCTTGGCAGCCTCGCTCAGCGTCCAGGCCGGGTTGGCCAGGTGCGGACGGGCCACGGCACACAGGTCGGCACGGCCGGCGGCGATGATGCTGTTCACATGGTCGGCTTCGCTGATCGCGCCCACGGCGATGGTGCCGATGCCGGCTTCCTGGCGCACGCGGTCGGCGAACGGGGTCTGGAACATGCGGCCGAAGCTGATCTTCTCCTTCTTGCTGACCTGGCCCGACGAGCAGTCGATCAGGTCGGCACCGGCGGCCTTGAAGGCCTTGGCGATCTCCACCGCGTCGGCCGGCGTGATGCCGCCCTCGACCCAGTCGTGCGCCGAGATGCGCACCGACATCGGCTTGTCGGCGGGCCACGCCGCGCGCACGGCGGCAAACACCTCCAGCGGGTAGCGCAGGCGGTTGGCCAGCGACCCGCCGTAGGCGTCGCCGCGCTGGTTGGTCAGCGGGGAGATGAAGCTCGACAGCAGGTAGCCGTGCGCGCAGTGCAGCTCCAGCCAGTCGAAGCCGGCGGCGGCGGCGCGCCGGGTCGCCGCGACGAAATCGGCCTTGACGCGGTCCATGTCCTCGCGGGTCATGGCGCGCGAGACCTGGCTCTCGCCCTCCAGGTACTGCTGGGGCGAGGCACTCCACAGCGGCCAGTTCGGTTCGGTGTCGTGGGGCAGCAGCGGCTTGTCGATGCCGTCCCAGGCGCGGCGGGTCGAGCCCTTGGCGCCGGCGTGGCCGATCTGCACCGCGATCCTGGCGTCGGTGTGGGCGTGCACCCAGTCGACGATGCGCTTCCAGGCCGCGCCCTGCTCGTCCGTCCACAGGCCCGGGCAGCCCGGGGTGATGCGGGCGTCGGGGCTGGTGCAGGTCATCTCGGCGAAGACCAGGCCGGCGCCGCCCATGGCGCGCGCGCCCAGGTGCACCAGGTGGTAGTCGCCGACCACGCCGTCGACTGCGCTGTACTGCGCCATCGGCGAGACGACGACACGGTTTTTCAGCTGGGTGCCGCGCACCCGGTAGGGTGTGAACATCGGCGGCACCGGGGTCGGGCTGTCGAGGCCGGTGCGCTCGCCGAACCAGCGCTCGTAGCCTTCCAGCCAGGCCCTGTCGCGCAGGCGCAGGTTCTCGTGGCTGATGCGCTGGCTGCGCGTGAGCATGGAGTACATGAACTGCTCGGGTTCGAGCTGGTCGCAGTAGCGTTCGCCGCAGACCTCGAACCACTCCATGGCGTTCCAGGCGGCGTTCTGCAGGCGCAGGGTCTCGATGCGGCGCAGCTCCTGGTACCTGGCCAGCACGTCGCCGATGTTCTCGGGGGCGTCGCCCTGCGCCTGGAACTGGCGCGTCAGCTCGATGGCGTCCTCGATGGCCAGCTTGGTGCCGGAGCCGATGGCGAAGTGCGCCGTGTGCACGGCATCGCCCATCAGCACCACGTGGCTGCCGTTGGCGTTCTTGAGCCACCACTGGTCGCACACCACGCGCTGGAAGTTCAGCCAGGCCGAGCCGCGCAGGTGACGCGCGTTGGTCATGAGCTTCTCGCCCTGCAGGTTGTCGGCGAACAGCTTCTCGCAGAACTCGATCGACTGCTGCTGGTCGGCCCGGTCCAGGCCGTGCGCCAGCCACACGTGCTCGGGGCACTCGACGATGAAGGTGGTGGTGGTGTCGTCGAACTTGTAGATGTGGGCCTGGAACCAGCCGTGCTCGGTCTTGCGGAAGTCGAAGGTGAAGGCGTCGTACAGCTTGTGCGTGCCGAGCCAGATGTAGCGGTTGGGGCGCGTGACGATGTCCGGCTTGAACACGTCCTGGTACTGGGTGCGGATGCGCGAGTTGATGCCGTCGCAGGCGATGACCAGGTCGGCGTCGGCGTAGTCGAGGTCGGAGTTGGCCTCGGTCTCGAACACCAGCTTGACGCCCAGCTGCTCGCAGCGCGCCTGCAGGATGTTGAGCAGCTTCTTGCGCCCGATGCCGACGAAGCCGTGGCCGCCCGAGCGGATGGTGCGGCCCTTGAAAAGCAGCTCGATGTCGTCCCAGTGGTTGAACGCCTCCTGGATCTCGTCAGCGGTCTCGCGGTCCCACTGGCGCATGTTGTCCATGGTGGCATCGGAGAACACCACGCCCCAGCCGAACGTGTCGTAGGGCCGGTTGCGCTCGACGACGGTGATGTCGTGGGCGGGGTTGAGCTTCTTCATCAGAAGCCCGAAGTACAAACCGGCGGGGCCACCGCCTATGCAGGCAATCTTCATGACCTTGAACCTTTCTGCGCCGCGTGACCGCGTTGAAAATCAGATTAAATTCATACCTCAATAGTTGAGGTTTAAAGTTATTGTGAAGACAACAGGCTGGACGTCGCATAGGGATTTACCCTGACGGTCGCCGTTGCAGAGGAGAACGCCAAGCTCCGGCGCATGCACGCCGAGCCGGCCCTGACGCATCACGCGCGCAAGGACGTCGTTGACCGAACGCTCTGCCCGCGGGGCATCGTGAGACGGCTGCTCTTGGGTCACGCGCCATGGACTCGTGCCCATGCGAGGAATCTGGCGACCCGAGGGGGCTTCCCCGTGCTCAGGCAAAAAGTGCGTGCCGCACGCGCTGCGTCACCACTTCCAGAGGCACCTGCCCCGAAATCACGGCGGCGAGTCGTCCTTGCCGAAACACGACGATGGCCGGAACGGCACGCACGCCATAGGTCTGCGCGAGGGTGGGAGATTCCGCCACGTCAACCGTGCCGAAGCTCACCTCATCGCCAGGGTGCGCCTCAGCAAGCTGCAAGAACACCGGCTTCATGTCCTTGCAGGGTTGGCACCATGAGGCGGAGAAGTAAACGACCGCCAGCCCCGATCGGGTCGTCAGCATGCGCGAGCAATTCTCGACGTTGAGAGGGGTCATGATGGGCATGAGGTCCTCGGATGGCAGCTCTTCGCCCGATGGGGTCCAACGTGGCCCCGGCCAGATCGTGAACGAGCGCTTGGGATTGCGCGCCGCCCGTGTCCCGGGCGGCCGGATGGCGGGCTGGTCAGCCGCCCTTCTGCGACACCCCCGCCGCTTCGAAGCTCGCCATCTCGCGCAGGATGGTGCAGGCCGAGACCAGCAGCGGCCAGGCCAGCGCGGCGCCGGAGCCTTCGCCCAGGCGCAGGCCCAGGTCGAGCAGCGGCTGGCCCTGCAGCTGCGCCAGCATCAGCGCATGGCCGCGCTCGCCAGAGCGGTGGGCATAGACGCAGCGTTGCGCGACATGAGGCGCCAGGCGCTGGGCCACCAGCACAGCGGCGCAGGTGATGAAGCCGTCCACCAGGATGACGCGGCGCTTGGCGGCGGCCTGCAGCACGGCGCCGACCATGGTGGCGACCTCGAAGCCGCCGAAGGCGGCCAGCACGTCGAGCGGCGCGCTGATGCCCTCGTGGCGCAGCAGCACCTCGCGCAGCACGTTGGTCTTGCGCTCGATCGCCGGTTGGTCCAGGCCGGTGCCCGCGCCGGTGCAGTCGGCGATGTCCAGGCCGCACAAGCGCGAGAGGATCAGCGAGGCGGACGAGGTGTTGCCGATGCCCATCTCGCCCAGCAGCAGCGCGTTGCCGGGCAGTTCCTTGACGAGCGCGATGCCGTTGGCGATGGCCTGGGCGCACTGGTCGGCGCTCATGGCGGGGCCGGCCGAGGCGTCGGCGGTGCCGGGCGCGACCTTGCAGAGCTTCAGGCCGTCGCGCGGCGCGATGTCCTTGCGCACGCCGCAGTCGGCCACGGTGAGGCCGATGCCATGCTGGCGCGCCAGCACGCTCACCGCCGCGCCGCCGGCCAGGAAGTTCTCCACCATCTGCCACGTGACGTCGCTCGGATAGGCGGAGACGCCGCGCGCGGCCAGGCCGTGGTCGCCGGCGAACACCACCATCTGCGGCGCCTGCAGCTCGGGCGACTCGGTGCCCAGGATCAGGCCGAGCTGCAGCGCCAGCGACTCCAGCCGGCCGAGCGAGCCCAGCGGCTTGGTCTTCTGGTCGATCTTGTGCTGCAGCGCTTTCTCCAGCGCGGCCTGGGACAGTTCGGGAACGGAGGGAAGCGTGAAGGTCATGGTGGATCCAGAAAGTCGGGAAATCAGGAAATCAGTCCGGCCAGCACGCCGGGAGCGAAGTGCTGCTCCACGTAATCGGCCAGGCCGTCGAAGACCTGGTCCAGCGTCGGCGTGCGCGCGCCAAACAGCGCGTGCAGCACGGCGGGGTCCTCGAACAGGCCGTGCAGGTACAGGCCCAGCACGTTGCCGGCCGGGTTCTGCCAGCCCAGCGGCTGGCCCCGCGCATCGGTCAGCGCCAGCCGCGCGACATCGCCCTTGGCGGCCATGGCGGGGTGCTGCGCGGTCTGGCCGTGGTGGATCTCGTAGCCCTGCGCGGTGACGCCGGACAGCGCCGCCCACGGACCGGCAAGTGCGGCGAACCGGGCCGAGGTGTGCTGCACGGTCTTGGTGGGCTCGAACAGCGTGACCAGCGGCAGCAGACCCAGGCCGGGCGCGTTGCCGTCGATGCCGTGCGGATCGATCAGCGCCTCGCCCAGCATCTGCAGGCCGCCGCAGACGCCCAGCAACTGGCCGCCGCGCGCGGCATGGTCGGCAATCGCCTGGTCCAGGCCCTGCGCGCGCAGCCAGGCCAGGTCGGCGGCCGTGGCCTTGGAGCCGGGCAGGATGATCCAGTCCGCGCCTGCCAGATCGGCCGGGCTGCGCGCCCAGACCAGGCGCACGCCGGGCACGTTCTTGAGCGGCTGGAATTCGTCGAGGTTGCTCAGGCGCGGGTAGGCGACGACAGCGATGCTGCGCGTCACCGCGCCGGCGGCGGTGCTGCGGTCGTCGAACACGCCGTCCTCCTCCGGCAGGCCATGCTGCCACCACATGGGCAGCGTGGCGACCGTGGGCACCCCGGTCAGCGCCTGCAGCTGTTCGGGCGCGGGCGCGAGCAGCGTGGCGTCGCCGCGGAACTTGTTGAGCACGAAGCCGCGGATCAGCGCGCGCTCGTCCTCGGGCAGCAGCGCCCAGGTGCCGTACAGGTGGGCGAAGGCGCCGCCGCGGTCGATGTCGGTGACGAGCAGGCAGCGCGCGTCGGCATGTGTCGCCACGCGCATGTTGACGATGTCGCTGGCGTGCAGGTTGATCTCGGCGGGCGAGCCGGCGCCCTCGATCACGACCACGTCGTTCTCGGCACGCAGTTCGTCCAGCGCCGCGGCGATCTGCGGCCAGACGCGCGCGCTGCGGCCGCGCCAGGGCAGTGCCGTCAGCTCCGGGCTGACCTCGCCGAGCAGCACGACCTGGCTGTGCGTGTCGGCCTCGGGCTTGAGCAGCAGCGGGTTCATGCGGACGTCGGGCACGGCGCGCGCGGCCAGCGCCTGGAAGTACTGGGCCGAGCCGATCTCGCCATGGCCGCCGGCCGGCGTGGCGACCACGCGCGCGTTGTTGCTCATGTTCTGCGCCTTGAACGGCGCGACCTTCAGGCCCTGGCGCGCGTACCAGCGGCACAGCGCGGTGGTCAGCCAGCTCTTGCCGGCGCCGCTGGTGGTGCCGAGCACCATCACGCATTTCGCAGTCATGCAGATTGCTCCTTGATCGAGGTCCATGCGGCCATCAGCGCGTCCTGCGCGGGCGGCGCGAGCACGCCCAGCCGCAGCTCGCCGGGCAGGCCGAACGATGTGGTGTCGCGCAGCTTGATGCCCTGCGCGCGCAGGCGCTGCAGCGCGGCGGGAAGGTCGACGCCGGCCGGGCGGGCGCAGAAGAAATTGGCGACACTGGGCCGCACGGTCCAGCCCAGCGCCTCGCAGCAGGCGATCTGGCGAGCCTTCCAGTCGCGCAGCGTGTCGCGGCTGCGCGCGAGCCAAGCCTGCACCGGGGGCCGCGTCCAGGCCTGGAGCATCGCCACGCCGTGCGCGCCGACGGGCCAGGACGGCGCGAGCTGTTGCAGCCGCGCGGCGAGCCCTTCGGCACCGAGGGGTGCGATGGCGTAGGCGGCGCGCACGCCCGTCAGGCCGAGCGCCTTGTTCGGCGTCCACATCTGCCAGACGCAGTCGCGCTGCGCCGTGGACAGGGCCAACTCGTCCTGCAGCCGCAACGGCTCGTAGGCAAGGTCGAGCACGCAGCTCTGCGCGGCGTTCAGACCGTCCACCAGTGCGGCCAGACCCTCGTGCGCGCAAGCCAGCGGACTGGCCGGGTCGCAGGCCCAGAGCAGCTTCGCCTCGCGCGGCTGCGCCACCGACACCAGGCCCCAGGCCTGCGCGGCACGCGCATAGTCGTCATAGCCGTGCGCAGGCAGCCAGACACGGCCCGCCCCGCCCTGCGCCACGGCGCTGCTGATGCGGAAGATGAATTCGCTGGCGCTGCCGGCCAGCACGACGCGCTGGGATTCGACGCCATGAAAGGCGGCGAGTGCCTCGCGCAGTGCGGTGTAGGCGGGGTCGGGGTAGCGGGTCGCGTCCGCCGCCTGCACGGCGGCCAGCGCCTCGGGACAGGGCCCGCAGGCGTTGCTGTTGGTGGAGAAGTCGTGCTGCGGCACCCCGAGCGCGTCGGGGCCGCCGTGCATCGGCGCGGACCCGCAGTGCTCAGCCATGCAGCCCCCACCCCCACGATACGCCCAGCCCCCCCAGCGCCACAGCCACGAGCAGCATCACTGTGCGACCGGCCAGCGCGCAGGCGCGCGGCGTGTCCGCCGCCTCCGGCGCACGGCCGGCCTCGTTCAGCGTGTAGACGTCCGGCTTGCCCAGCCGCACGCCCAGCGCCACGGCCATGGCCGCCATCGGCCAGCCGCTGTTGGGCGACGGGGTGTGGCGCGCCTCGCGCGCCAGCGTCACCAGGTTCAGGCCCCCGGCCGCCAGCGCCAGCAGCACGGCCGTCAGACGCGCGGGCAGCCAGGACAGCACATCATCGGCGCGCGCCGCCCATTTGCCGGCCCATTCCCAGACCCGTCCGCCGCGCTCGCCGCGGTAGCCCCACATGGCGTCGGCCGTATTGGCGAATCGGTACAGCGCCGCGCCGGGCAAGCCGGCCACGGCAAACCAGAACAGCGGCGCGACCACCGAGTCGTTCAGGTTCTCGGCCAGCGACTCGATCGCGCTCTCGCGCACCGCGCTCTCGCTGAGCGTCGTCACGTCGCGGCTGACCAGCCAGGCCAAACGCGCGCGGCCGGCGGCGATGGATTCGCCCAGCGCCATTTCGACCGCCTGGACCTCGCCACGCAGCATGCGCCAGGCCAGCAGCGGCTTGAGCAGCAGACCCAGCGCCAGCGCGGCGAGCAGCGACGGCCAGGCGGCGGCCGTCTGCTGCAGCCCCCACGAAACCAGCCAGACCATCGCGAGCCCCACCCACCAGGCCAGGGCGCCCAGCCCGAAATGCTTGACATCCCACCGGTCCGGGCCTGCTGCGCCGGGCAGCGCCGGCACGGGCGCCACGCGGCGGCCGGCCCAGCCCAGGTAGTGACCGATCCAGACCACCGGATGCAGCCGCACGGGTGGCTCACCGAGCCAGCGGTCCACAGCCAGCGCCACCAGCACGGCGCCCGACGCCACGCTCCACGCACCAATGTCCAGGGTCAGCATGCGCTCGCCCCCTTCACGACCGGCCGCACCCGGGCGCCCTGCCCGTCACGGCTGCGACGCATCGTCACCCCGGTCCGCCGCAGCCGGCACCGCCTCCCCAGCGAACAGCGCGGAAGGCTGGCCCCAGTGGTCGTCGAACACCAGGCTGCCCAGCGGCGCGCGCTGGGCCCAGCGCTGCTGCTGCAGCATCGGCTCGGCATAGAACTCGCGCACGGGACCCAGGCACAGCAGCGCGATCGGCTCGGCGCCCGGCGGCAGGCCCAGCAGCGCGGCCACGGCCACCGGCTCGAACAGCGACACCCAGCCCAGGCCCAGGCCCTCGGCGCGCGCCGCCAGCCACAGGTTCTCGATCGCGCAGGCGGCGGAAGCCAGGTCCATGTGCGGCATGGTGCGACGGCCAAACACATGCTTCTCGCGGCCATCGGCCAGCACCACGGCCAGCACTTCGGCGGCGTCGAGCAGGCCCTGCACCTTGAGCTTCATGAACTCCTCCTCGCGCTGGCCCAGGGCGCGCGCGGTCTGCACCCGCTCGACCTCGACGATCCCGTGCAGCTGCTCGCGCAGCGCGCGGTCGCCCACGCGGATGAAGCGCCACGGCTGCATGAAGCCCACGCTGGGCGCGTGGTGCGCGGCCTCCAGCAGGCGGCGCAGCACCTCGGGCGCGACCGTGCCGCCGGCGAAGTGGCGCATGTCGCGCCGCTCGTGGATGGCGCGGTACACCGCTTGCGCCGCGTCCGGCGAGAAAGGTTCGGCCGGCACGCAGACCAGTTCGGGCAGTTCTTTCATCTCAGGCCTCCCAGCGGATGAGCATCGGTGCCTGCCATCCTAGTCCTCGATGCCGCGTTGCGCTGGAATGCCGGCGTTGAAGGCGTGCTTGACCTTGCCCATCTCGGTCACGGTGTCGGCGAGTTCGATGATCTCAGGCGGGCAGCGCCGGCCCGTCAGGCAGACGTGCACCTGGCTGGGCCGGCGACGCAGCGTGTCCAGCACGTCGTCCAGCGGCAGCCAGCCGTAGATCAGCGGGTAGGTGATCTCGTCGAGCACGACCAGGAAATGCTCGCCGGCCAGGATCGTGGCCTTGGCCCGCTCCCAGCCGTCGCGCGCGAGCTGGGCCGAGCGCTCCAGGTCCTGGCTCTTCCAGGAAAAGCCATCGCCCAGGCCCTCGATCGGGATGCCGATCTGCTCGAACATGCGGTGCTCGCCGAAGCGGGCGCTCGGCACCTTCATGAACTGGTAGATCTTGACGGCCTTGCCGCGCCCGTGCGCGCGCAGCGCCAGGCCGAAGGCGGCCGTGCTCTTGCCCTTGCCGTCGCCGGTGTTGACGATGACGAGGCCGCGGCGCTCGCCTTCCGCCTTGTCGTAGGGTTTCTCGGTCGGGGGTGTTTCGATGTTCATGTGCGAGCGCCTTCAGGGCAGGGGCAGCGCCACCCACTGCCCGGCCAGGGCGTGGATGGCGATGCGGTGTTGGAACACCTGCTCCAGCGCGCGGTGCGCGCGCGGGTCGGCGCAGGCGCCGTGGTGCAGGATGCGGCCCTGCTGCATCACGACCAGATCGTCGGCATGCAGGGCCATGGAGATTTCGTGCAGCACGCTGATCACCGTCTTGCCGGCGGCCACCAGCTCGCGCACCAGGCACAGCCAGTCGGCCTGGTGCGGCGGGTCGAGGTTGGCCAGCGGCTCGTCCATCAGCAGTACCTGGGCCTGCACCGCCAGCGCGCGCGCCAGCAGCACGCGCTGGCGCTCGCCGCCCGACAGCGCGCCCAGGCTGCGCCCGCGCCAGTCCCAGGCCTGGGTGGCGCGCAGCGCCTGCTCCACCGCCGCATGGTCGGCCGCGCTGGCGGGCGCCATCCAGGGTTGGTGCGGCAGGCGGCCGAGCATGGCCACGTCGTAGACCGTCAGGTCGTCGGCCGCAGCCTCGTTCTGCCCGAGCCAGGAGAGCGTGCGCGCACGCTCGGCGCGCGGCCAGTCGGCCAGCGGCCGGCCGAGCAGCTCGACCCGGCCCTCGGCCCGCAGCAGGCCGGCCAGCACCTTGAGCAGGGTCGATTTGCCGGCGCCGTTCGGGCCGACGATGCTGGTCCAGCGTCCGCCAGCCAGCGCCAGGTCCAGGCCCTGCAGGATCGGCGCTTCGCCCAGGCCGGCGCGGACCGAGAAGGCCTCCAGCACGGTTGCGCTACCAGAGCCCCCCCGCGCCCCCATAGGATGTGGGTCGCTGCCCCCCATGGGGACCTTCGCGCCTTCGGGCGGCCGGGCGGCGCTCACAGAGCCCCCACGCTCCCCCACGGTGTGTGGGTCGCTGCCCCCCACGGGGGCCTTCGCGCCTTCGGGCGGCCGAGCGGCGCTCACAGCACGCCTCCCGCCGCCAGGCCACTGGTGCGGCGGTGCATCAGCCACAGCAGGTAGCCGCCGCCGAGCACGGCGGTGAGCACGCCGACCGGCAGCTCCTGCGGCGCAATCAGCCCGCGCGCCAGCAGGTCGGCCGACGCCAGCAGCACCGCGCCCATCAGGCTGGCGAGGCCCATCAAGCGGCCGTGCGGCACCTTGACCACGGCCCGCACCAGGTGCGGCGCGGCCAGGCCGACGAAGGCGATCAGGCCGGTCTGCGCCACGGCCGTGCCGGTGGCCAGCGCCAGCACCGCCACCAGCGCGGCGCGCAGCGGCGCCAGCGGCAGACCCAGGCTGTGCGCGGTGGCCTCGCCCAGGCTCAGCCCGTCGAGCACGCGCGCCAGCACCCAGGCCGCCGCCAGGCACAGCGCCCAGACGGTCGCCATCAGGCCAAAAGCCGTCCAGCCGACGAAGCCGGTGGAGCCGAGCATGAAGGCCTGCATGGCCTGCAGCGAATCCGGGGAGAACAGCAGCACCAGGGAGGTCGTGGCACCCAGCACCACGCCGACGATGACGCCAGCCAGCAGCAGGCGCAGCGTGTGCTGCACACCGCGCGCCAGCGTCAGCGTCAAGATGACCGCCAGCACCGCGCCGCAGAAGGCCGCGCCGGTCAGGCCCAGACGCACCCAGAGGCTGCTGGAGAACATGCTCACGGCCACCGCGCCGTTCATCATGTTGCCGCCGAGCATGCCGCCGGCGCCGCCCAGCCCCGCCAGGGCCAGCGCCACGCCGAGCGAGGCGCCCGAGGCGCTGCCCAGCAGATAGGGATCGGCCAGCGGGTTGCGGAACAGCCCCTGCGCCACCGCGCCGGCCAGGCCCAGCAGCGCCCCGGCCATCCAGGCGCCCAGGGTGCGCGGCAGGCGGATGTCCCAGACGATCTGCCGGGCCATCGCGGTCTGGACCGGATCGTCGGCGGGGTTCAGCAGCGGCCGCAGCAGGTTCTCGAATCCGGCGCTGCCGATGCAAAAGCCGAGCACGACCAGCCCCAGGCTGACCAGCCCCAACCCCCAGGCCAGCAGCGAGGCGTGGCGCAGGTTCATCCGCGCGCTCCGCTGGCCGCGGCCGCGCGGGGCGCCTTGTCCGTCAGGCAGCGCGCCATCAGGCGCGCGGCTTCGGCCATGCGCGGACCGGGGCGCACCAGCACGCCGGCCTCCTCGGGCGGGAAGATGCAGACGCGCTGCTCGCGCAAAGCCCGGATGCCCGGCCAGCCGGGGCGCTGGGCCAGGCCCTCGGCGTTGTAGGCGCCGACCATGATCAGGTCCGGGTTGGCGCGCACGACGTATTCGGGGTTGAGCTTGGGGAAGGGTCCGAGGCTGGCCGGCAGGATGTTCTTCACGCCCAGGCGCGCCAGCGTCTCGCCGATGAACGAGGACTCGCCCGCGCCATAGGGGCCGCGGTTGACCTCGAAATAGACCCGCGTGCCGCGCACGCCGGCCGGCAGCGACTGCGCGGCCGCCGAGACGCCGGCGTCGATCGCGCGCCAGACCTTCTGCGCGTCGGGCACGCCCAGCACCAGGCCGACCTTGTCCAGCACGCGCCGGACGTCGGCATGGGTCTTGGGCTCCAGCGCCACCACCTTCAGGCCGAGCGCGCGCAGCCGGTCGCTGGCGCGCGAGGAGGTGGCGACCAGCACCACGTCCGGCCGCAACGCCACGATGGCCTCGATGTTGGGGTCGAGCCCGCCGCCGACCTGGGGCAGCTTGCGCACGCTGGCGGGCCAGTCGGAGTAGCGGTCCACCCCGACCAGCCGGTGGCACTGGTCAAGCTGGCACACGGTCTCGGTCAGCGAGGGCAGCAGGCTGACGATGCGCTGGGGCGGCGCCGCCAGCGTGACCGTGACGCCGCGGTCGTCGGTGACCTGCAGCGCCGACGCGCTGGCGCACAAGGACAGGAGAGCGAGCAGCAGGGAGCAGAACTTCATGCAACGTCCTTCAAAGTCAGGGGCAGACCGGCGGCCATCAGCGTGACGCGGGCGCAGGCCCTCGCCACGTCCTGGTTCAGCCGGCCCAGGGCATCGACAAAGGCCCGCACCTCGCGCCCGAGCGGGATCACGCCCAGGCCGATCTCGTTGCCGACCAGCACCAGCGGGCCGGGCGTGTCGCGCAGCGCCTGCAGCAGCTCGGCGATGGCAGAACCGGATTCCTGAGCCACGCCATCGGCGGGCATCAGCAGATTGGTCAGCCACAGCGTCAGGCAGTCGACGACCAGCAGCGTGTCGGCGCGGCTGTGGCGGCGGATGGCCTCGGCCAACTGCAGCGGCTCCTCGATGGTCGCAAGGCCGGGCACCCGCACCGCACGATCGGCCTGATGGCGCGCGATGCGCGTGCGCATCTCCTCGTCCCAGGGCTGGCCGGTGGCGATCAGCAGCGCGCGATGGTCCGGCGCAACGGCCAGCCACTGGCGCGCCAGCAGCTCGGCACGGCGCGACTTGCCGCTCTTCTGGCCGCCGAGGATCAGCTCGCTGCGCGCCACGTTCAGGCTCCCGGATTCATTGGCCATGCGCCGTGCTCCAGTTCATGACGATGCGGTGCAGCTGCGCCACGCCGTCGGTCAGCGCGGCCGGACCGGGCTGCAGGATGTCGGCCGACTTGATCTCGAACAGCTGGCCGTCGCGCACCGCGTTGACCTGGTCCCAGCCCGGGCGGGCCGCCACCTTCTCCGGGCGGAATTTCTTGCCACACCAGGAGCCGACGATGATGTCCGGGTTGCGCCGCACGATCTCCTGCGGGTCGGCGATGATGCGCTGCTTGCCCAGGCGCTCGCGCGCCAGTTCTGGAAAGCAGTCGTCGCCCCCGGCGATGCCCATCAGCTCCGACACCCAGCGGATCGCGCTGATCGGCGGCTCGTCCCATTCCTCGAAGTAGATGCGCGGGCGGCGTGGCAGCGCCGCGGCGGCCTGCTCGATGGCCAACAGTTGCTTGCGGATGCCATCCAGCAGCGCCCGCCCCTGCTCCGCGCAGCCGACCAGCGCGGCCACCTGGAACAGCATGGCGAAAATCTCATCGACGCTGCGCTGGTTGAACACCGTCACGGGGATGCCGTGGCGGATCAGTGCGGCCGCGATGTCGGCCTGCAGGTCGGAGAAACCGAGCACGCAGTCCGGCTGCAGCGCCAGGATCTGCTCGATCTTCGCGCTCAGGAAGGCGCTGACCTTGGGCTTTTCCTCGCGCGCCCGGCGCGGGCGCACGGTGTAGCCGGAGATGCCGACGATGCGCGCCTCCTGGCCGAGCAGGTAGAGCCACTCGGTCGTCTCCTCGGTCAGGCAGACGATGCGCTGCGGCCCCAGGGCCGTGGCCGGCGCAGCGGCGTCACGCCAGCTCATGCGGCCTCCCGCGGCAGGAACAGGCTGGCCGCGGCCTGCGGGCTGGACGGGAACCAGGCGTGGAAGTAGCTCGCCTGCACCGGGCCGTGCCGGTACAGTGCCTCGCCGGCATCTGCCACCGGGGGGGTATGCGGCCGCGATGTCCGCGCGGCGGGCGCCAGTGCGGTGGCACAGGTGGAGTAATGAAAGGTGTGGCCGCGCAGCGTGCCCACCGGCAGCGCCAGCTGCTGCGGGCCGAGCGCGGCCAGACGCGGCTGCATGGTGACGGTGCCGGGCAGCAGGCCCCACATCGGGTGGGCCACGCCGTCAGCGGTGACGAGCCGCTCGAACAGCGCCATCATGCCGCCGCATTCGGCCCAGACCGGGCACCCCGCCGCGACATGCGCGGCCAGGCTGGCGCGCATCGCGGCGTTCGCGCCGATCGCCGCGGTGTGCAGCTCGGGGTAGCCGCCGGGCAGGTACAGCGCGTCGCAGGGCGGCAGCGCGGCATCGGCCAGCGGCGAGAAGAAGGCCAGCTCGGCGCCGAGCGCGCGCAGCTGGTCCAGATTGGCGTCATAGAGGAAGCAGAATGCCGCGTCGCGCGCCACGGCCACGGTGCGGCCGGCCAGCGCGCGCGGCGCGGGAGCTTCAGCCTCAGACGCCGGGAAGGTGACCGCCCAGCGCTGCAGCGCCGCGCCGTCCATCCGGCCCAGCGGCGTGGCGGCCAGCGCGTCGGCCGCGGCATCGAGCCGGGCCAGCGCGTCGCCCACCTCGGTGGCCACGGTGAGGCCCAGGTGCCGCTCGGGCAGGCTCAGTGCCGGGTTGCGCAGCAGCGCGCCGAGCCAGTGCGACGGCTCGGCGATGGAGGCTTCCAGCATGCCGGCATGGCGCTCGCTGGCCACGCGGTTGGCCAGCACTCCGGCCCAGGGCAGGCCCGGGCGGTAGTGCTGCAGGCCGTGGGCCAGTGCGCCGAAGGTGCCGGCCATGGCCGAGGCGTCGATCACCGCCAGCACCGGCAGACCGAAGCGCCGCGCCAGATCGGCCGCGCTCGGCTCGCCGTCGAACAGGCCCATCACGCCCTCGACCAGGATCAGGTCCGCCGCCTGCGCCGCCTCGTGCAGCCGCGCCCGGCAATCGGCCTCGCCGGTCATCCAGAGGTCCATCTGGTAGACCGGCGCGCCGCTGGCCAGCGCGTGCCAGCACGGGTCGAGGAAGTCCGGCCCGCACTTGAACACGCGCACGCGCCGGCCCTGCCGGGCATGCAGCCGCGCCAGGGCGGAGGTGATCGTGGTCTTGCCCTGGCCAGAGGCGGGCGCGGCGATCAGGATCGCGGGGCAGGTGGCGGTCATCGGTGCATCCTTACGGCTGAGGCGCCCACTTCAGGCCGACGAAGAGCGTGCGGCCCGGCGTGGCGTACGTGTTGGCCAGCTGATAGTTCTTGTCGGCCAGATTGTCCACGCGCGCCAGCACGGTCCAGTCGCGCGCGACACGGGTGCTGGCGTGCAGGTTGAGCAGGCCGTAGCCCCCCAGCACGAAGCTGTTGTTCGCGCTGTCGTTGCGGCGCGAGGACAGCTGTGCCTCGGCGCCCACGGTCCAGGCACCCAGGCGCGTGTCGGCGGCCAGCATGGCGTGCCGGCGGGCGCGGCGCGCCAGCTGCTTGCCGGTGTCCAGGTCGCGCGGGTTCTGCAGGTCGAGCGAGGCGCTCAGGTTGACGCCGCCGAGCTGGTGGCCGCCCGAAACGGTGACGCCTTCGTACTGGGCCCGCGCGGTGTTGGCGTAGCAGCCGAAGCTGGAGGCACAGGGGCCGGGGCTGGAGAAGCTGATCAGGTTGCTGACCCGGTTCTGGTAGGCCACCACGTCGAAGCGGCTGCGGTTTTGCGCATAGTGCAGGCCCAGCTCCAGGTTGTGGCTGCTTTCCGGCTGCAGCGTGGGCACGCCATAGATGCTGAAGCGCTGGTACAGCGTGGGCGCGCGGAACGCCGTGCCGGCCGAGGCGGTGGCGCGCCAGGCCGGCGCGAAGGCGTAGCCATAGGCTACGCTGCCGGTGCTGCGGCCACCGAACTCGCTGTCGCGGTCATGGCGCACGTTCATCTGCAGCGTGTGGCGGCCCGAGGTCACGCCGTAGCCCAGCGCCAGCGCGTCCTGCGAGCGGCCGCGGTCGATCGGCGCGTTCTCCAGGTGGTCCTCCTTGCGCTCCAGCGCGGCCGTGAACAGGCTGGCGCCCAGGCGCCACTCGTTCTGCCACAGCAGGCCCCGCAGACGCGTCACCGTCAGGTAGGGCGAGGGGGTGGTTTCATAGCGGTCGCGCGACTCGCTGACGCTGACCTTCGTGCGGTAGGTGTCGCTCCACTGGGCCTGCCAGTTCAGCCCCAGCGCCTGCAGGGTGTGCAGGTTGCGGTCGTCGTTCTTTGTCGAACCGTCGTACTGTGAATTCAGGTCGCTGGCCAGCAGCGTCGCCTCCACGCGATGCGCCCGGTTCACCTGAAAGCCAAGTCGGGCATTCGCCGACGTGCTGCGGTAGCCATCGCGGTCGGGGTTCTGCGTCGTGTTGGGGCGGGCGTTGAAGCCCTCGCTGATTTCACGGGCCACGCCCAGCGCATAGTCGAAGGCCCCGCTGGTGCCGCTGAAGCCGGCATCGAGCTTTTTGGTCTGGTAGGTGCCGAAGCCGACGCCGACGAACGGCGAGAAGGCCCCCTCCCCCTTGCGCGTGAAGATCTGGATCACGCCGGCCAGGGCGTCGGAACCATAGATCGCGCCGGCCGGGCCGCGCAGGATCTCGATGCGGTCGATCAGGCTAAGCGGAATCGCCTCCCAGGGCGCCCCGCCGGTCGCCTGGGAATCCACACGCACGCCGTCAATGTAGACGGCGGTGAAGCGCGACTCGCCGCCACGCACGAACACGCTGGTGGTCGTGCCGGGGCCGCCATTGCGCGAGAACTCGATGCCGGGCACGCGGGCCAGCACATCCGCCAGGCCAGTGGCGCCACTGCGCTCCAGCGTCTCGCGGTCGATGATCGACACGTCCGCCACCACGTCGGTGAGCGGCTGCGCCACGCGGGTCGCGGTGACCATGGTTTCCCTGAGCTGGTTCTGGGCAAGCGAAGGAAAGGCAGCGGCCAACGCGAGCGGAAGGACGGCCAGGCGTGTGCGGGACAAACAGGATTTCATGAACGGAAAAGATGAACGAAGGTCCTCACCAGCTTCCCCGCCAGTGCATGGACGTCACGGCGGCGCCGGTCAGGGCGCAGCCACCTCGTTGGCCGGTATCCGGGCTGGCGGAACGATTTCCATCGCCTTCCCAGAGGCCTGTTCAGGGCATCCAGTGGCGCTGTGATGGAAACAGAATCAGAAGATTCGTCCGCTTACCGTTGCGGGGGCAGCGCAGGTTAGGTCGGCTCGGCTGAACCTTCCCCCCTGCTTCCCGTTGAACTGCGGCATGTGAATCACGCCGCGAGCACCAACATTCATAATTATAGAGACTGCGCCAAGCTGCAAACCCTACAATTGCAAGTTACACATCAAGCTGCCATGTCGAACCCGCCCCTACTCGACCAGATTGCCGAACGCGTCGAACGACTGCTCGCGCGGCACGAGGAACTGCTGCGCGCCAACGCCCTGTTGACCGAGCAGGTGCAATCGCTCACCCAGGAACGGGACTCGCTGAAGTCCCGGCTGCATGCGGCGCGCGCCCGGGTCGATGCCCTGCTGGAGCGCCTGCCCGCCCAGCCGGCCGCGCCTGTCGAGAAAGACCCCGCATGAACCAACTTGAAGTTCTGATCATGGGCCAGGGCTACCTGCTCGGCTGCCCGGAAGGCGGCGAAGCGCGGCTGCGTGAAGCGGTGGAACGCGTGGATGCGGCCATGTGCAGGATCCGAGACGCCGGCAAGACCCGAGCGCGCGACCGCATCGCGGTGCTGGCCGCGCTCAACCTGGCGTTCGACCTGACCGATCGTCACGCCGCGGCTGTCCACCCACCCACCGAAACGACTGCCAGCGCCATGCCGGAGCCCCAATCGGCCGATGACCCCAGGCTCGCGGCCTTGCTGGGTCGGCTGGATCGCGCGTTGGGCGAGACCGCGCCGGCCCTTTGACGCAGTGCAAGCGCAGTTCGCGCCGGCCTCACCTACAATGGAGGTGTCTGCGGTGCATGCCGGGCTTTATATTTCCTTGAACCAATGCTCTTTGAGCCCGGGCTTGGTACATCGGCTGGTGAGCGTGATCGTCTCGCGTCAGATGAACCCAACGCCAGTCTGCCCTCGCCCACCTGAACCCCCGCGTTCAGGATGACGGTCCGGTGGCATTCGCAGACACCTTCTTCCGCATCGCCAGCCCGGCTCGCCGCTTGGGCTGGCGTTTGTTTTTGTCGAGCCCTCCGCCAACATGCTGGAACCCCTCCTGATCCTTGAACTCGCCCTGCTGGGCCTGTGCACCGGTTTCCTGGCCGGCCTGCTGGGCATCGGCGGCGGCATGCTGATGGTGCCGTTCATTACCGCGATCCTGGCCAACCGCGGCGTAGCCCCCAGCCTCTCCGTGAAGATGGCCATTGCCACCTCTATGGCCACCATCCTGTTCACCTCCATTTCCAGCGTACGGGCCCATCACCAGCGGGGCGCCGTGCGCTGGGACCTGGTGAAACGTCTCGCGCCCGGCATCGCACTGGGCGGCATTGCGGCCAGCCTGGGCGTGTTCGCCGTGCTCAAGGGCTCGTGGCTGGCGCTGTTTTTTGCCGCGTTTGTCGGCTTCTCCGCCACGCAGATGTTCCTGGACCGCAAGCCCGCGCCGACGCGGCAGGTTCCCGGCAGCGGCGGGTTGCTGGGCGCCGGCGGCGTGATCGGTTTTCTGTCAGGGCTGGTCGGCGCGGGCGGCGGCTTTGTCAGCGTGCCCTTCATGACCTGGTGCAACGTGCCCATCCACCACGCCGTGGCCACCAGCGCCGCGCTCGGTTTCCCGATTGCGATGGCCAACGTGATCGGCTATGTGATCAGCGGCCAGGGCGTGCAGGGGCTGCCCGCCCACTCGGTCGGCTACCTCTGGTTGCCGGCGCTGGGGGTGATCGCTTCCTGCAGCGTCCTGATGGCGCCGCTTGGCGCCAAGGCCGCGCACACGTTGCCCGTGAAACCCCTCAAGCGCGTGTTCGCCAGCATCCTGTACCTGCTGGCCGCCTACATGCTCTACAAGGGATTGACGGCCTGAAGGCCGCCGACTCAGGGCGCCAAGGGAAAGTTGTCAGGGCGTAACGCACCACGGCGCGGCATCGTGCGCCAAACCCATCCACAACGCCCAACCGGAGGTGGCGGCCAGCGCCAGTCCGGCCAGGCGGATGCTCCAGGCACCTGAGTCGCCGCCGCGCAGGCGCAGCAGCAGCCATGGGCCGACCAGCAGCGAGACGCTGCTGCCCACGGCGAAGAGCGCCATGGTGGCCGCGCCATCCAGGGGCCCGCCGCTGAGCGCCGCCACCAGCAAGGCTGAATAGAGCAGGCCGCAGGGCATAAAGGCCCACAACGCGCCGATGGCCAGCGGCGCGCCTCGCCCCCACCGCGCGTGAAAGGTTCTTACCTTGCCCCAGACCCGGCGCGCCGTGCCGTCGAGCCAGACCGGCTGACGTGCCTGCACCAGGAGCAGCAGGCCCAGCACCACAGCCGCGACATGAAACAGCGTCCAGACCGGGCGCAACGCGGCGGTCTGGGTGGTCAACCAGCCCAGGCCTTGCATGGACGCCGCCGCCAGGGCGCCCAGCGCCGCGTAGCCAGCGACCCGGCCGACTTGAAAAGTCCACAGCGCCGCCGTGCCGCGCTCGCCCGCAGCCTTGCCAATGCCGGCGCATGCGGCGCCGCACATGGCAATGCAATGGGGCCCGCCTGCGAGCCCCATCAACAAGGCGGTCGCCGCCAGAGAAGTCTGCATCAGTGCATCAGATGATCTTGGAGAAGCGTGCGCGGTTGCGGTCGGCCTGCAGGTAGCGGTCAAACACCATGGCCACCCCGCGCACAAAGAACCAGCCTTGAGCCGTGACCTCGATGCCGGTGTCGGTGAACTCTACCAGCCCCTGCTCCTGCATGCTGCGCAGCGCGTCCATTTCCGACGCGAAGTAGGTCTTGAAATCGATCAGATAGGCCAACTCGATCGACTCGAAAATGACCTCTCCCTGGCACATGAGGGCCATGATGACGGCCCGGCGAACCAGATCGTCGCGCGACACGGCCAGACCGCGCACCACAGGCAGGCGCCCCTGGTCCAGCATGTCGTAGTACTCTTCCAGCGTCTTCGCGTTCTGGCTGTAAGTGGCGCCTACCCGGCCAATGGCCGACACACCCAAGGCGATCAGATCACAGTCAGGCTGCGTGCTGTAGCCCTGGAAATTGCGATGCAATCGCCCCTGGCGCTTCGCCACCGCCAGCGCGTCGGTCGGGAGGGCGAAATGATCCATGCCGACATAGACATACCCCGCCCCGAGGAACGAAGACAGGGATCGTGCCAGCATGGTGACCTTGGCCTGCGCCGGCGGCAACTCGGCGGCGGCGATGCGCCGCTGCGGCTTGAACCGCTCTGGCAGGTGTGCATAGGCATACAGTGCAATGCGATCGGGTCGCAATTCAGCAACCTGCGCCAACGTGCGATCGAACGACTCGGGCGTCTGGCGGGGCAGGCCGTAGATCAAGTCCACGTTAACCGACTCGAAACCCAGCCTGCGCGCGGACGCCACCAAGGCAAACACCTGCTCCACCGGCTGGATGCGATGCACGGCCTTCTGCACGGCGGGGTCAAAATCCTGCACACCGAAGCTCAGGCGGTTAAAGCCCAGCTCCGCCAGCAAGGCGAGGCGCGACTCATCGACCGTGCGTGGATCGACCTCGACCGAATACTCTCCGCCCGGCGCCAGCGCAAAACTGCGCCGCAGCATCGCCATCAGCTCTCTCAGCTCATCGTCGCGCAGGAAGGTCGGGCTCCCTCCCCCCAGGTGCAACTGCGACACCGCCTGGCCCACCCCCAGATGAGCCGTCTGCAGATCGATCTCCCGACTCAGGTAGCGCAGGTAGGCCGTGCCCCGCTCATGGTGTTTGGTGATGATCTTGTTGCAGGCGCAGTAATAGCAGAGGGACTCACAAAACGGAATATGCACATACAGAGACAGCGGCAGCGCCATGGCAGCGGCCCCACCACGTCGCTGCTCCAGCGCCTGGATATAGTCAGCTCCCCCAAACGCCTCGACAAACCGGTCGGCCGTCGGATACGAGGTGTAACGGGGGCCGGGCACGTCAAAACGGCGCAACAGCTCGGGCGATACAGGATCCATCAACAGTCTTCCTTCTGGCAAGACGTTAATGTGACGTGAAGCGGCTCCGGACTTCTTGACTAAAATCAACTTGAGCCCACCCCCTCTTGGCGACAATTTGAGGCACATCAGAAATGGCCACGGCCTCCCAACCATGCTGCCCCGAGACCAAAAGGGGTAAGCTTCGGGTTTACCCTATAGAACCAGCGCATGAATCCTCAAACCATCAAAGTCGCCTGTTCCAATTGCAACCTGCGGGAACTGTGCATGCCCATGGGGCTGAAGCCCGAGGAACTTGCGCGCATTGACGAGGTGGTCGCCACCCGGCGCAAGGTCAAGCGCGGCGCCAACCTGTTCAGCAATGGGGAGAAATTCACTTCCCTTTATGCGATCCGGACGGGGTTTTTCAAGACCTGCATCGCCACCGAGGATGGCCGGGATCAGGTGACCGGTTTTCAGATGGCGGGCGAGATCATCGGCCTTGACGGCATCGTGCATGAACACCACACCTGCGATGCCGTGGCCTTGGAAGACGCGGAAGTCTGCGTCATGCCGTTTGACCGCATTGAGGAACTGTCACGCGAAGTGACCGCCTTGCAGCATCATGTCCATAAGATCATGAGCCGGGAGATCGTGCGCGAGCACGGGGTCATGTTGCTGCTGGGCAGCATGCGCGCGGAGGAGCGCCTTGCAGCCTTCCTGCTGAATTTGGTCCAGCGACTGCACGCACGCGGCTTCTCCCAATCCGAACTGATCCTGCGCATGACCCGCGAGGAAATCGGCAGCTACCTGGGGTTGAAGCTGGAAACGGTCAGCCGCACCTTTTCCAAGTTCGCCGAAGAAGGCATCGTCGAGGTCAAGCAGCGCCATGTGCGCATCTTGGACACCGACGCGCTGCGGCAAATCGTCAACAGCCAGCAACCCTGCCAGTAAGCCCAACTCGGCCAGCCCGATGCAAGAAAGGGGCTTGGGGACAATTGCTGGGTGGGCTCCAGTCGGCCATCAGTGGACCGGCACCGACGGGCCATTGACCTCGCCAGACGACTGCGACAGCAGGGCCGTGAGCGCGCCCGACACCATCGTCAGCAGCCAGAAGACGAAGAACGACAGGGTGTAGACCCCTTGCCTGGATAGCGCCAGAGGATGGCCGAACCAAGTCAGCTCTTCCGGGTCCACCAGCGCAAACACCAGCATCTCCAGCACGCAGGCCACCAGAAAGGCAGGCCAGACAATCCACATCCACCGTTGGGCAAGCATGTCTGTCTCCTGTAAACACCATGCAATGGCTGACAGGAACATACCTTACCCAGTTCAGGGCTTGGGCGCAATCGGAGTTTGCGGCTGGACCCCGGTGGCGGCGTGATTGCGAGCCTGCAGCGCCGGCGCCAGACTGCTGCTCTCGGCGCCGCCCAGCGTCTTGTTGATCTCGATCCCCTGCCGGTAATAGTCGGACCTGACGACCGGATCGGGGGCACTGACGGCGATGATCGCAGTGACCACGCCAGCCACCACCACAACGGCGGGACCAGCGATCACCAGCCATACATGGCCAAACTTCCACCAAGGCTTCGCTTGCTCGTCCTTCATACTTCTACCTCAACGGGGTACCAGAAACACTGACTTCTCCGTGACACGATCCCCCGTGTCCACGGCTTCGATGTCGAAGTGGATGGGGTGCGACCCAGATGCCACTGCGTCGTACGGCAGCTGCAGGCGAACCGGGATCCACAGCGACTCGGTTGCCTCCACAGTCACCGCCTCCGCCGTCACCAAGGTGAGACCCGGCAGGCCTTGCGCAGTCAATCGGAACTTCTGCGCGTGCTCGGCCGCATTCATGATCTGCAGACGGTAGACGTTTTCAATCTTGCCTCCACTCACGATGCGCGCCAACGCCGCACGGTCGCGCACCACATCCACCTTGAAAGGTGTGCGCAGGAACAAGCTGGCCAGCAAGGCCACCGTGACAGCCCACAGGATGCCGCTATAGATCAGCACTCGCGGGCGGAACACGCGTCGCAGCACCTGCGCGCCTGTCCAGCCCTCCTTGACGGCATTCTGGGTCGAATAGCGAATCAGACCGCGCGGATAGCCCATCTTGTCCATGACGTTGTCGCAGGCATCGATGCAGGCTGCACAGCTAATGCACTCATATTGCAGGCCCTTGCGGATGTCGATACCGGTCGGGCACACCTGCACGCACAGCGTGCAGTCAATGCAATCCCCCAAACCAAGCGCCTTGTGATCCGCCTTCCGGGACCGCGCTCCGCGTGGTTCACCGCGACCTTCGTCGTAGGTGACGATCAGCGTGTCCTTGTCAAACATGGCGCTCTGGAAGCGTGCGTACGGACACATGTACTTGCACACCTGCTCGCGCATGAAACCGGCGTTGCCATAAGTTGCGAAACCGTAGAAGAAGACCCAGAAGGTTTCCCACGGCCCCATGCCGAACTGCATGAACGACTGGCCCAATTCGCGGATCGGCGTGAAATAGCCGACGAAGGTGAAACCGGTCCACAAGGCAAGCGCCACCCAAGCGACTTGTTTCGCTGTCTTGCGGAGCAACTTGCCCAAGGACATGGGAGCCGCATCGAGCCGCATCCGAGCGCTGCGATCACCCTCGATCTTGTGCTCAATCCAGAGAAACATTTCGGTGTAGACGGTCTGAGGACAGGCGTAGCCACACCACTGACGACCGGCCACGGCCGTGAACAGAAACAAGGCCATCGCCGAGATGACCAACAGCCCCGCCAAGTAGATGAAGTCCTGCGGATACAGGACGAGGCCAAAGATGTAGAAGCGTCGAGCGCCGAGGTCGAACAACACCGACTGGCGCTGCCCCCACTCCAACCAAGGCAGCCCGTAAAAAATGAGCTGCGTCAGGAACACCAGCCCCCAGCGCCATTTAGAGAACACCCCTGACACGCTGCGCGGATAAACCTTCTTCTGCGCCTGGTAGAGCGACACCATCACCTCATCGGTCTCGGGCGGAGCGGCCTTCGGCACTGTTTCCGCCATGGTATTGCTGGGAGCGTTCTTGCGTGAGGGGGTGTTATCGCTGTCCAAAATGCTTGCTCAGAAAAAAGCCAGAGGGCATGCGCCCTCTGTGTTCTCACTTACCTGCTTGGCCAGGCTTGTTAGACAAGCCCCAAACATAGGACGTCAGCACATGGATCTGCGCTTCCGTCAACTTAGACTCTTGCGCCGGCATCTGGTTCATCTTCCCGTTGGTGATCATGGCCACGATGGCGCTTTCACCCCATCCATGCAACCAGATGTCGTCCGTCAGGTTGGGCGCACCGAGAGCCTGGTTTCCCTTGCCATCCATACCGTGGCAGGCAGCACAGGCGCCAAACTTGGCCTTGCCGAGCGATGCCTTCAAAGAATCATGCGGGCTACCCGACAGACTCAGAACGTAGTTTGCGACGTTCCGTACATCGTCAGGTGTACCAACAGCAGCAGCCATGACTGGCATGTTGCCGATGCGGCCCTTGGTGATGGTTTCCTTGATCTTCTCCGGGGCACCACCATGCAGCCAGTCGCCGTCCGTCAGATTGGGAAAACCCTTGCTGCCGCGCGCATCAGAGCCGTGGCACTGGGCGCAGTTGTTCATGAACAACCGGTCGCCAATGGCCATGGCTTGCGGATCGCCCGCCACGTCCTCGACCTTCATGCCACTGAAGCGGGCGTAAAGCGGCTCCACGTCCTTGTTGCCCTTGGCCACCTCGGCTTCGTATTGCCCCTTCGACGTCCATCCAAGTTGACCTGAATTCTTCCCGAAGCCGGGATACATCGCCAGGTAAGCCAGGGCGAACACAATCGTGATCACGAACATCCAGACCCACCACCGCGGGAGGGGATTGTTCATCTCGCGCAGGTCGCCATCCCATACATGCCCCGTCGTGTTGTCGTTGGCAGTCATCGCCTTGGCCTTGCCGCTGAACCACAGCATGGCGACGCAAAAGATGATGCCTGCCAGGGTGATGCCAGCCACCCAGAGCGACCAGAAATCGCTGATGAAGTCACTCATTTCTTATCTTCCTTATCCGTTTCGTTGGTACTGCGCGTCAGTCCTGCTGGAACGGCAACTGGGCGGCTTCCTCGAAGTCCGCCTTCTTGCGGCCCGAGCAGGCCCAGAACACGATGCCCACGAAAACCACGAAGCCAGCGACCGTGGCCGCCGAGCGAAGGGTGTTGATGTCCATGGCAGTCGACTCCTTGCGCGTCACTTGAGCGCCGTGCCCAGCACTTGCAGGTAGGCCACAACCGCATCCTCTTCGGTCTTGTCCTTCACCTCTTCAGCCGCCTTGGCGATCTGCTCATCGGTGTAGGGAACACCCACCTTGCGCAGCGCCGCCATGTGCGAACCGATGGTCTTCGCATCGACCTGGCTCTTTCGCAACCACGGATAAGCCGGCATGTTCGACTCAGGCACCACATCACGCGGATTGTTCAGGTGAATGCGATGCCATTCGTCACTGTACTTCCCACCAACACGATGCAGATCCGGTCCGGTGCGCTTGCTTCCCCACTGGAACGGGTGGTCGTAAACGAATTCACCGGCAACGGAGTAATGGCCATAGCGCAGCGTTTCCGCACGGAACGGACGGATCATCTGCGAGTGACAGCCGTAGCAGCCCTCACGGGTGTAGATGTCACGACCCGCCAATTGCAGCGCGGTGTAGGGCTGCAGCCCCTTGACCGGCTCGGTCGTGGACTTCTGAAAGAACAGCGGCACGATCTCCACCAGTCCGCCAAAGAGCAGCACGATGAGGATCAGCACGATCATCAGGAAATTGCTGGTCTCGACCTTCTCATGCGAGACGCCGCCGCCGCTTGTGTTGTTTGCCATCTTGTAGTTCTCCTCAGGCGTGCGCAGCAACAGCCGGAATATTGACTTCGACCGAACGACCGGCCGTGGCGGTCTTCACGGTGTTCCACAGCATGACGATCATGCCGCCCAGATACAGCAGACCGCCCGTCACGCGCAGCACGTAGAACGGGAACGTTGCCTTGACGCTCTCCACGAAGGTGTAGGTCAACGTGCCGTCCGCGTTAACCGCGCGCCACATCAGACCCTGCATCACCCCGGCAATCCACATCGCCGCGATGTACATCACGATACCAATCGTGGCCGTCCAGAAGTGCACCTCGATCGCCTTGACGCTGTACATCTGCTTGCGGCCAAACAGGCGCGGGATCAGGTAGTACATGCTACCCATGGTCACCAGCCCCACCCAGCCCAGCGCGCCCGAGTGCACGTGACCCACGGTCCAGTCGGTGTAGTGCGACAGCGCGTTCACGGTCTTGATCGACATCATCGGACCTTCGAAGGTCGACATGCCGTAGAACGAGAGCGAAACGATCAGGAAGCGCAGGATGGGGTCGTCACGCAGTTTGTGCCACGCGCCCGACAAGGTCATGATGCCGTTGATCATGCCGCCCCAGCTTGGCGCCAGCAGAATCAGCGAGAAGATCATGCCGACCGATTGCGTCCAGTCCGGCAGCGCGGTGTAGTGCAGGTGGTGAGGACCCGCCCACATGTAGGTGAAGATCAGCGCCCAGAAGTGGACGATGGACAGACGGTAAGAGTAGACGGGGCGGCCGGCCTGCTTCGGGATGAAGTAGTACATCATGCCCAGGAAGCCTGCCGTGAGGAAGAAGCCCACGGCGTTGTGGCCATACCACCACTGGACCATCGCATCCTGCACACCCGCGTAAGCGGAGTAGGACTTCATCAAGCCGGCAGGAATGGCCGCGCTGTTCACGATGTGCAGCAAGGCCACGGCGATGATGAACGCACCGTAGAACCAATTGGCCACATAAATGTGCCTAACCTTGCGGGTCCCCACGGTGCCAAAGAACACCACGGCGAAGGAAACCCAGACCAGCGCGATCAGGATGTCGATCGGCCATTCCAGCTCAGCGTATTCCTTGCCGGCCGTGTAGCCGAGCGGCAATGAAATGACCGCGGCCACAATGACCAGCTGCCAGCCCCAAAAGGTAAAGGCAGCGAGCTTGTCGGAGAACAGGCGAACCTGGCAAGTGCGCTGCACCACGTAATAGGCGGTGGCGAACAGGCCGCAACCGCCAAACGCAAAGATCACCGCATTGGTGTGCAAGGGCCGCAATCGCCCGTAACTGAGCCAGGGAATGCCCAGATTGAGTTCTGGCCAAGCTAGCTGGGCGGCGACAATCACGCCGACCAGCATGCCGACCACGCCCCAGACCACCGTCATGATGGCAAACTGCCGCACAACGGTGTCGTTGTAGGCAGTGGCTTGCATATTGGCAAATTTCATTTTCACCTCTTCTCCAAAATCCTTCAGCAGTGTCGCCGGGCGTTACGATTTGTCGCTTGAGACAAATCAATCGTCACGAAGAATCCGACGACCTTCCAGTTCAACGTCCTCAAACTGACCGCGGTAGATGGCCCACCAGAGACCACCCAAAATGAAAAAAACAAGCCCCACGGACAGCGGGATCAACAAAAAAAGAATGTCCATCAAACGCCCCCCTCAAAGTCAGCACTCACCGACAAGCGTAGAGCATTGAGCACCACCAGCAGCGAACTCAGCGCCATGCCCAGTCCCGCCAGCCATGCTGGCAGCCAGCCCAGGACCGCGAGCGGCACACAGACGGCGTTGTACAAGACCGCCCAGACGATATTTTGCCGCACGACGCGCATGGTCTTGCGCGCCAACACCAATGACTGCGCCACGGTGGCCAGCCGATCGCCCATGACAACGAAGTCGGATCGGGCCTGAGCGAGCGGCACCGCCTGACCAAAAGCGAACGAGACGTGGGCCCCAGCGAGCACCGGGCCATCGTTCAAGCCATCCCCCACCATGGCCACCTTGTGGCCAACGGCCTGCGCCTCGCGCAGGAAGGCAAGCTTGTCCTGCGGGGCACAGCCGCCATGTGCGTCGCCAATGCCCGCCTCACGCGCCAGTCTCGCAGCCGCTTCAGGCGCGTCACCGGACAGCAGCCGCACTTGGACGCCGGCTCTTTGCAGCGCTGTCACCGTCGCGCCGGCATCCTCGCGCAAATCTTCGCGCAACTCAAATGTGGCCAACCAGCCGTGCTCGTCACTCAGACAGGCCTGCAAGGATGCCGTCCCCGACGACTCGACACCGCAGAAACTCGCCGAGCCGAGCCGCATGGTCCGCCCCTGGCCTTTGCTCTCATGGCTCGAGACGACCCGACCCGAAACGCCCTTCCCGGCCACCTCCTGCACCTCTGCGGCTGTCCAGTCGCCAGCGACACCCGAAGGCATTTCGGCGTGCCAGGCCGCAACCAGTGCCCGCGACACCGGATGCAACGAGTGCGAGGCCAGCGCAGCGGCCTGAGCCAGCGCCTCCTGACGAGACACCCCATCACGGGTGCGCACCGCGCCGAGCACAAAGGCATCGCGCGTCAACGTACCGGTCTTGTCGAACACGACAGTGTCCACGTCAGCGAGGGCTTCCAACGCCTGCAAATTCCTGACCAGCACACCACGCCGCGCCAGGGTCCCGGCACTGGCCAGCATGGCCACCGGCGTCGCCAGCGACAGTGCACAGGGACAAGTCACGACCAGTACCGCAACAGCCACCATCAGCGCGTGGCCCGGGTCGTGTGACCACCAGTAGAGGCCCGCGCCAGCCGCAGCCACCAGCACACCGACCAGGAACGGCTTGGCCACACGATCGGCCAACATCGCCAAGACTGGCTTGGAAGTGGCCGCGTTTTCCATCAGGGTGACGATCTGGGCAAAGCGTGTGTCGCCTCCAGCGCGCTCGACTCGCACCAGCACCGCTGCCAAGAGGTTGTGGCTCCCGGCGATCACGGCACTGCCCTCACCTCGGGACAGCGGACGCGACTCACCGGTCAGGAGCGCCTCATCAGCCTGTGTCCACCCTTCGATCACGGTGCCATCGGCCGGGAAGGCCTCGCCTGGCAGCACGCGGATCACGTCACCAGCCGCCAGGCGACGCACCGCCACGCGCTCGAAGCCGCCGTCCGGCGTGCGTCGTTCGATGCTGTCTGGCAAACGATTCATCAAGGCCTCGAGGGCCCCGGCCGTACGGTCGCGCAGACGCAGCTCGAGCCAGCGCCCCGTCAGCAAGAAGAAGACGAACATCGTCAGCGAGTCGAAATAGACCTCGGCGCCAAATATTCCGTCGGGCTCGAACGTGCCAAGCGTGCTCCCCACGAAGGTGATGAGCATGCCGACCGCCACCGGCAGGTCCATGCTGATCCGACGCTGACGCAAATCACGCAGCGCGTTGCTGAAGAATGGCCCGCAGGAAAACAGCAGAACGGGCAGCGACAACACCCAGGACGCCCAACGCAACAGCTGCAGCATGTCGGGCGTCATGTCACCGGGCTCAGCCACATAGGCCGGCGTCGCGTACATCATCACCTGCATCATGCACAAGCCGGCCACCGCCCAGCGCCAGAGTGCCTGGCGCGTCTCCGACCTTCGACGTTCGGACGAAAAAGCATCGTTGGCCGGCACCGCCCGGTAACCCGCGTGCTGGACAGCCTGCATCCAGCTCGACGGCCGTGTCGCGGCCTCGGTCCAAACCACGCGGCCGCGGTGACTTGCTGCACTCACGTCGACAGACGTCACGCCGGGCACGGCGCGCAGCGTGTCTTCCAGGGTCACTGCGCAAGCAGCGCAATGCATCCCCTCAAAGATCACACTCGACTCCCAGCAGGACGGCTGACCCGGCACTGGCCGACTGAAGGCCGACCACTCCTGCGGATCATCCAGCACCCGCAATGCAGCGGCGTCGCCATCGAGCAAGACATCTGCAGACAGGGACAAGGAGGACACGGCGACCGTTTGCTTCAGAATCAAAGTGCGTGAGTTTAACCCCCGAGGCCTTGATTTGCGTCAAGCGGCAACTTGGCGTAAAAGTTAACCTCAAAATAGCTAAAGATTCATTCACAACAGGAGATCACCATGTACCAACGCATCCTTGTCGCCACCGATGGCTCGACACTTTCCAAAAAAGCCGTCAACAGCGCCATTTCGCTCGCGGCGCTGTGCGGCGCCGAACTGGTGGCACTCAAGGTGATCCCGCGCTATCCGCAGAGCTATTTCGAGGGCTCGATCCCGCTGTCAGCGGACGACGTCGCACGGGTGGAAAAGCAATGGGCAGAGGACGGCCAGGCGGTGGTGGATGCTGTCAAGAAGTCCGCCGCAGCCAAGGGTGTGACGGTGAAGGCCATCACGGCGAAATCGGACGTGGTGTCCGATGCGGTGATTGCTGCCGCCAAAAAGCACAAGGCCGACCTCATCGTCATGGCCTCTCATGGCCGCCGGGGCATCAAGCGGCTGCTGCTGGGCAGCGAAACGCAGCAGGTGCTGACGCACTCGCCCGTACCCGTCCTGGTGCTGCGCTGACCCGCAGCAGCGCCGGCGAGCCGGCATGTCCGGCCCGCCGGAAGCTGCCGTGCCTCGAACAGGCTGCGGGATCTGGCGAATGTGTCAGCCGGGCATGCGGCCTGAATCCAATCAGGCGAACAAATTCTTATATCGCTCGCGCAGCAGGTTCTTCTGAACCTTGCCCATGGTGTTGCGCGGCAGCTCCGCGACCACAAAGCAGCGCTTCGGAACCTTGAAATTGGCTATTCTTGCCTTCAACCCCACCACGATCCGCTCGGCATCCAACTCGACCCCCGGCCTGGGAATCACCACAGCCACGCCCACCTCGCCAAAATCCGGATGGGGCACGCCGACCACCGCACTCTCGGCGATGCCAGCCATCTCATTGATGCAGCCCTCGATCTCGGCCGGATAGACGTTGTAGCCGCCGCTGATGATCAAGTCCTTGCTGCGCCCGACGATCGTGACGTAGCCCTGTGCATCGATCTTGCCCACGTCGCCGGTCTTGAAGTAGCCATCCTGGGTGAACTCCTCGGCCGTCTTTTCCGGCATGCGCCAGTAGCCCTTGAACACGTTGGGGCCCTGGACCTGAACCCCCCCGATCTCGCCGACCCGCATCTCCTGGCCTTCGTCGCCTCGCACGCGCAGACGGACGCCCGGCAACGGAAAGCCCACGGTGCCCCCACGTCGCTCACTCTGATTGCCGTAGCGCGAATCCGCCTTGTAGGGATTGGAGGTCAGCATGATGGTCTCGCTCATACCGTAGCGCTCCAGGATGGTGTGGCCCGTGCGCTCGCGCCACGCGTGAAAGGTCTCAATCAGCAGCGGCGCGGAGCCTGAGATGAACAGGCGCATGTTCGCCGCGGCCTCCCGAGTCAAGCCCGACTCGGCCAGCAGGCGGACGTAAAGCGTCGGCACGCCCATGAACACCGTGGCCTCCGGCATTCTTTGCAGCACCAGCTTCGGATCAAACCTGGCGAGCCAGATCATCTTGCTGCCATTCAGCACGGCTGCGTGGATCGCGACGAACAGACCATGCACGTGAAAGATCGGCAGAGCGTGAATCAACACATCGCCTGGCTGCCAGCCCCAGTAGTCCTTGAGCACCATCGCATTCGACAACAGATTGCCATGCGTCAGCATGGCTCCCTTGCTGCGCCCAGTGGTGCCGCTGGTGTAGAGAATGGCGGCCACGTCATCCGTGGCCTTGAGCACAGGAACATGCTGATCGCCATGGTGCGCGGCCCGCTCCAGCAGACTGCCACTGCGGTCGTCCCCGAGCGTGAAGACGTGCCGGGTGCCGGCCGTGAAAGCGATTTTCGACACCCAGCCGAAGTTCGTCGGACTACAAACCACCACGGCCGGCTCGGCGTTGCCGATGAAGTATTCGATCTCGGCGCTCTGGTAGGCCGTGTTCAGCGGCAGGAAGACATGCCCAGACCGCAAGGTGGCCAGATACAGGACCATGGCCTCCACCGACTTCTCGACCTGGACGGCCACGCAGCTGGAGGGAGGAAGGTCCAGAGAGTCCAGCAGGTTGGCCATCATCGCCGAGGCGCGGTCGAGATCGCGCCACGAGTACTGCAGGCCGTCGTCGGTCTCTACGGCCACAGCGTCGAGGTCTTGCGGAAAAGCCGCACGCAGAGCGGCAAACAGGTTGTGATTGCTCATGAACTAGACAGGTTGGTAAGAGTGGACACGCCAACTGACTTCAAGACCTGGGCACACCGGCGGCTTCGACTTCCACCAACAGCCCAAGATAGAAAACATCTCAACTGCCGCGGGCCAAGGGCTGGCGGCTGGCCCAGAACCACAGCCCAGCGCCGCCCACCATCATGGGCACACACAGCCACTGCCCCATGCTCATGCCGAGCGCCAGCAGCCCGAGGTGCGCATCGGGCTCACGGAAGAACTCGGCAATGAAGCGGAACACGCCATAGCCAAACAGGAATGCCGCCGACACCTGGCCAGTCCTGCGCGGCCGGCGCGCGTACAGCCAAAGCAGCACGAACAGCAGCAGCCCTTCCATCAGGAACTGGTAGACCTGCGAGGGATGGCGCGGCAGATCTCCGGCCCCGCGGAACACCATGCCCCAGGGCAAGGATGGGTCGGCCACGCGTCCCCAGAGTTCGCCATTGATGAAATTACCGACGCGCCCCGCCGCGAGACCGGTCGGCACGCAAGGCGCCACGAAGTCCATGACCTGCAGGAACGGGCGCCGACGCGAATAAGCGAACCAGACCATGGCCGCAATCACCCCCAGCATGCCGCCGTGAAAGCTCATGCCGCCCTGCCAGACAGCGAACACCTCCAGGGGATGGAAGAAGTAATAGGCCGGCTTGTAGAACAGGCAGTAGCCGATACGCCCGCCGAGCACCACGCCGAGCACGCCGAGGAACAGGATGTCCTCGACATCCTTGCGATGCCAGGCACCAGACCCGGTCATGGAAGCAAACGGCTCGTGGCGCAGGCGGCGCAAGCCGAGCCACATGAACAGCCCGAAGGCGGCCAGATAAGTCAGCCCGTACCAGTGGATGGCGACCGGGCCGAGTTGCAGGGCAACGGGATTGATCTGGGGATGAATCAGCATGGGCTGCGATTGTGCACGCAACCCATGCTGAACTCAGGCCCGCGATCAGGCGTTCTCGATCTTCACGTACTCGAAGTCCTGCGGCTGGTTATTGATGCCGACACGCGGGGCGGCAATCCAGCTGGCGTACTTGCCCGGCTCGTAGCATGCCTTCATCAGCGAGTTGATGTAGGCGTGATCCTCGTCGTTGCACAGCCACTGACCCTTGCCGGCGTTCCAGGCCTCGGCCGAGAGCAGTTCGCCGCTCGGGCTGATGTGCGACTTGTTGAACTCGCCGATCTTGCGGTTGAAGCCCTTGTGCGGCTGGGTGAAGGCGAAGTTGATGCCAGCCTTCTCGATGGCCTTGTTCCAGCGGTCGATGCCCCCCTGGCAGTCAGCGATGTAGTCGTCGAGCAGACGGCTGTTGATCGCGCGCAGGGCCGGCACGTCCTCGGTGACGAACTTGCCGTCGATGACGCGCTGCACCGGGTAGGTGGCGCTTTCCAGCTGGTGGTCGTCCTGGATCGCGGTCTCGTTGAAGCGCCCCTTCAGGCCGGCGCTGAACGCGTCGGCGGCGTTGGAGGAAATCTCTGAACCAAACAGGTCACGCGTCACCGACATATGGAAGTTGGCCTTCTTCTGCAGCGTCGGCAGGTCGATCACGCCGAGCTTGCGGATGGCATCCTTGGCATACGGATCGGTGATGCCGGCGGCCTTCATCGCCGTACAAGTCGCTTCAATGGTGCGGCCAATGCCGGTCTCGCCGACGAACAGGTGGTGTGCCTCCTCGGTCAGCATGAAGCGGCAGCTGCGCGACAGCGGATCGAAGCCCGACTGTGCCAGCGCGGCCAACTGCATCTTGCCATCGCGGTCGGTGAAGTAGGTGAACATGAAGAACGACAACCAGTCGGGCGTGCGCTCGTTGAAGGCACCCAGGATGCGCGGGTTGTCCTGCTGGCCGCTGCGGCGCTCCAGCAGCGCCTGGGCTTCCTCGCGGCCATCCTTGCCGAAGTGCTTGACCAGCAGATAGACCATGGCCCAGAGGTGACGCCCCTCTTCCACGTTCACCTGGAACAGGTTGCGCATGTCATACAGCGACGGCGCGGTGGCACCAAGGTAGCGCTGCTGCTCGACCGAGGCCGGCTCGGTGTCCGCCTGCACCACGATCAGGCGGCGCAGCAGCGAACGGTACTCGCCGGGCACTTCCTGCCAGGCGGGCTGCCCCTTGTGGCGGCCACAGGGAATGGTGCGCCCTTCTTCCTTCGGCGCCAGCAGAATGCCCCAACGGTATTCCGGCATCTTGACGTGGCCGAACTTGGCCCAGCCGCTCGGGTCCACGCCGACGGCGGTGCGCAAGTAGACGTCGGCGCCCTGGAAGCCTTCCGGGCCCATGTCCTTCCACCAGTCAACGTAGTTCGGTTGCCATTCTTCCAGCGCGCGCTGCAGCTGCTTGTCGGAGGACAGACTGACGTTGTTGGGAATCAGGTCGTCGTAGCTGACTTCCACAAAGGCATCGCCGCGGATTGCTTCGCTGTTTTCTTCACTCATGGGAACTCCTCCAGGTGGAATGCATAAAAAAAGGTGATGGCATGTCCCGGCGATGAAGTGCACTATGATGCATACCTCGATTTCCGGTAAATGCATTTTTATGCATGCTCTCGATGAAGAATTTGATGCAACGCAAACAATCTGCACTGGATTGCCTGCCCCCTCCGTTCAACTCATCGCTGCACACCCACCGAGCAAGCCGGTCAGGCCATCGCAGTGGCCACCCGGCCGATACCTGAGGGAACCGAGGGACGACGCGGATTCAGCGACGGGGAAAAGTGGGGATGCAGGAGGCAAGGAGGCCCTGGTGGACCCGAGTCCGCAGAATGAGGCGCAGAAAAGTGGCCCAAGGTGCAGCAGCCTGGGCGTCAGTCCGAGAGGGGGCATTCGGCCTGCGCCATGGCGGGCGAATGCAGCGGGGACCCGGCGTGGCCCTCGCGAGGCGCCGGTCCCTGCAGCAAGCTCACATCGCCGGCCGCCGCTGAATGCGCGGGACCGGCAAGCTCCACGATCAGTCGTCGAGCAGCGACAGGTCGCGCACCGCGCCCTTGTCCGCCGACGTAGCCAGCTTGGCGTAGGCCTTGAGCGCGGCCGAGACACGACGCTGGCGTGGCTGCGTCGGCTTCCAGCCCTTCGCGTCCTGCTCGGCGCGGCGGGCCGCCAGTTCCTCGTCCGACACCAGCACGTTGATGGTCCGGTTGGGAATGTCGATGCGGATGCGGTCGCCGTTGCGCACCAGGCCAATGGCGCCGCCTGCGGCCGCCTCGGGCGAGCAGTGGCCGATCGAAAGGCCAGAAGTGCCGCCAGAGAAGCGGCCGTCGGTCAACAGCGCACAGGCCTTGCCCAGGCCCTTGGATTTGATGTACGAGGTCGGGTACAGCATTTCCTGCATGCCAGGACCGCCTTTGGGGCCTTCGTAACACACGATCACCACGTCACCAGCCTTGACCTGGTCGTTCAGGATATTGGCCACAGCCTCGTCCTGCGACTCAGTCACATGAGCCGGGCCTTCAAACACCAGCAATTCGTCGGCCACGCCCGCCGTCTTCACCACGCAACCGTTGAGCGCGATGTTGCCATGCAGCACCGCCAAGCCGCCTTCCAGCGAGAACGCATGATCGAGGGAGCGGATGCAGCCTTCGGCACGGTCGTCATCCAGGCTGGACCAGCGCGTGGCCTGGCTGAACGCCACTTGACTGGGCTTGCCGGCCGGACCGGCCCTGTAGAAGGTCTGCACCTCGGCCGAAGGGTTGCGCATGATGTCCCACTGGTCCAGCGCGGCCCTCAGGGTCTCGGCGTGGATGGTGGGGACGTCGGTATGCAGCTTGCCGGCACGGTCCAGCTCGCCCAGGATGGCCATGATGCCGCCAGCACGATGCACGTCCTCGATGTGGTATTTCTGCGTGTTGGGTGCGACCTTGCACAGCTGCGGCACCACCCGCGAGAGGCGATCGATGTCCGCCAGCGTGAAGTCGATCTCTGCCTCCTGCGCAATCGCCAGCAGGTGCAGGATGGTGTTGGTAGAGCCACCCATGGCGATGTCGAGCGTGATGGCGTTCTCGAATGCTTTGAGGCCGATCGAGCGCGGCAGCACGGAGGCATCATCCTGCTCGTAATAACGCTTGGTCAATTCGACGATCAGGTGACCGGCGCGCTTGAACAGCTGCTCGCGGTCGGCGTGGGTGGCCACCACGGTGCCGTTGCCCGGCAAGCTCAGGCCCAGCGCCTCGGTCAGGCAGTTCATCGAGTTGGCGGTGAACATGCCCGAACAGGAACCGCAGGTCGGGCACGCGGAGCGTTCCACCTCGGCCACCTCTTCGTCCGACACCTTGGGATCGGCCGCCATCACCATGGCGTCGATCAGGTCGAGCTTGATCACCCCCAGCTTGGTCTTGCCGGCTTCCATCGGGCCACCGGAGACAAACACCACCGGGATGTTCAGGCGCATCGCGGCCATCAGCATGCCGGGAGTGATCTTGTCGCAGTTGGAGATGCACACCATCGCGTCCGCGCAATGAGCGTTGACCATGTACTCGACCGAGTCGGCAATGATGTCGCGGCTGGGCAGCGAGTAGAGCATGCCATCGTGCCCCATGGCAATGCCATCATCCACCGCGATGGTGTTGAACTCCTTGGCGACGCCGCCAGCGGCCTCAATCTCGCGCGCCACCAGCTGGCCCAGATCCTTCAGGTGCACGTGTCCGGGGACAAACTGCGTGAACGAGTTGACGACGGCGATGATGGGCTTATTGAAGTCGTCGTCCTTCATGCCGGTGGCGCGCCACAGCGAGCGCGCGCCTGCCATATTGCGGCCGGCGGTAGAGGTTTTGGAGCGGTATGCGGGCATCGTGAGTTTCGTAGGGGTTACTCGGAGACAGGGAGGCGATATCATTTAATTATCTCCCAGTGATCTGCGCGCTGATGGCCCCAGAGCCCGCAGCCCCCAGCAGACAGGTGGACACTGCCGCCCCGGCGGTTCAAACTGGCGGCCGATTCGCGCCATTCAGGAGGCCCGCCATGGCAGAAAGCAAAGTCATCCCGATCCAGCCGGTCAACCGGCGCAGCGCCCACATCACGCAGGGCAAGTCGCGCGCACCCAACCGCTCCATGTACTACGGCCTGGGCTACGAGGAAGGCGACTTCGCCAAGCCCATGGTTGGCGTGGCCAACGGCCACAGCACCATCACCCCCTGCAACGCCGGCCTGCAAAAGCTCGCCGATGCTGCCATCGTCGGCATCGAGGAAGCGGGCGGCAACGCCCAGGTGTTCGGCGTGCCCACCATCTCCGACGGCATGGCCATGGGCACCGAGGGCATGAAGTACTCGCTGGTATCGCGCGAGGTCATCTCCGACTGCATCGAAACCTGCGTCCAGGGCCAGTGGATGGACGGCGTGCTGGTGATCGGCGGCTGCGACAAGAACATGCCAGGCGGCCTGATGGGCATGCTGCGCGCCAACGTGCCCGCCATTTACGTTTACGGCGGCACCATCCTGCCCGGCCACTACCAGGGGCAGGACCTCAACATCGTCAGCGTCTTCGAGGCCGTGGGCGAGAACGCCGCCGGCAAGCTCAGCGACGCCGACCTCAAGGAAATCGAGCGGCGCGCCATCCCCGGCACCGGCTCCTGCGGCGGCATGTACACCGCCAACACCATGTCCAGCGCCTTTGAGGCGCTTGGCATCTCCCTGCCCTACTCCAGCACCATGGCCAACGAGGAAGGTGAAAAGATCGCATCGACCCGGGAATCGGCGCGCGTGCTGATCGAGGCGATCAGGAAGGACATCAAGCCGCGCGACCTTGTGACGCGCCAGTCGATCGAGAACGCCGTGGCCGTGATCATGGCCATCGGCGGATCAACCAACGCCGTGTTGCACTTCCTGGCCATTGCCCACGCCGCCGGCGTGGCATGGACGCTGGACGACTTCGAGCGCGTGCGCCAGAAGACGCCGGTGCTGTGCGACCTGAAGCCCAGCGGCAAGTACCTGGCCATCGACCTGCATCGCGCCGGCGGCATTCCCCAGGTGATGAAAATTTTGCTCAATGCCGGGCTGCTGCATGGCGATTGCATGACCATCACCGGCAAGACAATGGGCGAGGCACTGGCGGGCGTACCGGACCAGCCCGCCCCATCACAGGACGTAATCCGCCCGATCAGCCACCCGATGTACGCCCAGGGTCACCTGGCCATCCTGAAGGGCAACCTGTCCCCCGAGGGAGCGGTCGCCAAGATCACCGGCCTGAAGAACCCAGTCATGACCGGCCCGGCGCGCGTCTTCGACGACGAGCAGTCTGCCCTGCAGGCGATCCTGGAGGGCAGGATCCAGGCCGGTGACGTGATGGTGCTGCGCTACCTGGGCCCCAAGGGCGGCCCCGGCATGCCCGAAATGCTGGCCCCCACGGGGGCCTTGATCGGCGCAGGCCTTGGCGACAGCGTCGGCCTGATCACCGACGGCCGCTTCTCCGGCGGCACCTGGGGCATGGTCGTCGGCCACGTGGCACCGGAGGCGGCCGTAGGCGGCACCATCGCTTTCATTCAGGAAGGCGACTCCATCACCATCGACGCGCACCGGTTGCTCCTGCAACTCAACGTGAGCGATGCCGAACTGAGCAAGCGCAAGCAAGGCTGGACGCCGCCGCCCCCCCACTACACGCGCGGCGTGCTGGCGAAGTTCGCCTTCAATGCCGCCAGTGCCAGCCAGGGCGCCGTGCTCGACCTCTACTGAAACCGAAGGTGGCCAGCAGCGCCCCCTAAAAATCGCGCCCACCTTCCCAGCTCCAGCAGCCAAAGCCTGCCGGGACTCAGCGCCGCGGCGCCTTCTTTGGCCCCAAGCCGATAGCGGCGCGTTGCTTGTCAATGCGATCCTGCTTGCGCTTCTCCATCTTTTCCACCGCCTTGCGCTTGGTCAGACCCGACCAATCGGACCAGGTCCACCAGACCACCGCCAGCGCAAACGGCGACAGCACAGCAAGCCAGCTCCACTCCGCCACGGAGCCAACTTCCAGCGCCTTCATCAGCAGCAGGACAATACCAATTCCCAAGAACAACACCGCAATCTCCTGTCGTGTGCGTCGGAATGACGCTGGCGTCCAGCGGGCGTCAACCGCTCTCACTACAATAACGTTAGTACAACTGTAGCTTAACCAACTTGCAAGGAATGACGATGAAACGAGTGCTGTTTGCTCTGGTGGCCGCCGTGACGGTGACGGCGCCTGCGTTCGCCGACCAGGCCTTGGCCACGGCCAAGAACTGCATGGCCTGCCACGCGGTGGACAAGAAGGTGGTGGGCCCCGCCTACAAGGACGTGGCCGCCAAGTACAAGGGCGACAAGGGCGCGGTGGACAAGCTCGCCGCCAAGATCATCAAGGGTGGTTCGGGCGTGTGGGGCGCAGTGCCTATGCCCGCCAACACGCAGGTGAACGATGCCGAAGCCAAGAAGTTGGCGGCCTGGGTCCTCTCGATCAAGTAATCCAGCGCCCGGCTACCCAGCAAAAAGGCCCGCCAATCTGGCGGGCCTTTTTCGTGACCGTCGATCCGGAAGGGGCGCCGCGCAGGCGCCTCCTTGCTCAGTGTGCCTGGCCTAGTTGCCCCAGGATGGCGGGATTTTCCAGCGTGCTGGTGTCCTGCGTGATCGACTCGCCCTTGGCCAGGCTGCGCAACAAGCGGCGCATGATCTTGCCGGAGCGGGTCTTGGGCAGGTTCTCACCAAAGCGGATGTCCTTGGGCTTGGCGATCGGGCCAATCTCCTTGGCCACCCAATTGCGCAGCTCGTTGGCGATCTGCTTGGCCTCGTCACCCACCGGCAGCGGACGCTTGAGCACGACGAAGGCGCAAATGGCCTCGCCCGTCAGATCGTCCGGACGGCCCACCACAGCGGCTTCGGCCACCAGATCCGTCTTGGCTACCAGCGCCGACTCGATCTCCATCGTGCCCATGCGGTGTCCGGAGACGTTCAGCACGTCGTCGATCCGGCCGGTGATGCGGAAGTAGCCTCGGTCGGCGCTGCGCACCGCGCCGTCGCCGGCCAGGTAGTAGCCCTTGAGTTCCTCTGGGAAGTAGCTCTTCTTGAAGCGCTCGGGATCGCCCCAGATGGTACGGATCATCGAAGGCCAGGGACGCTTGACCACCAGGATGCCGCCCGAACCATTGGGCATGTCATGGCCGGACTCATCCACGATGGCAGCCATGATGCCCGGCAGCGGCAGCGTGCAGGAGCCCGGCACCAGCGGCGTGGCACCCGGCAGCGGCGTGATCATGTGGCCACCGGTTTCCGTCTGCCAGAAGGTGTCCACGATCGGGCAGCGCTCGCCGCCGACGTGCTTGTAGTACCACATCCAGGCTTCCGGGTTGATCGGCTCGCCCACTGAGCCCAGGATGCGCAGGCTGGACAGGTCCCAGTTCTTCGGATGCACCTTGTCGTCGGTTTCCGCCGCCTTGATCAGCGAGCGGATCGCGGTCGGCGCCGTGTAGAAGATCGACACCTTGTGGCGCTCGATCATCTGCCAGAAGCGGCCCGCATTCGGGTAGGTCGGCACGCCCTCGAACACCACCTGGGTGGCACCGGCCGCCAGCGGGCCGTAGGCCACATAGGTGTGGCCGGTGATCCAGCCGATGTCGGCGGTGCACCAGAACACGTCGTCGGCCTTCAGGTCGAAGGTCCAGTCCATCGTGAGCTTAGCCCACAGCAGGTAGCCGCCGGTGGCGTGCTGCACGCCCTTGGGCTTGCCGGTCGAGCCCGAGGTGTAGAGGATGAACAGCGGGTGCTCAGCACCCACCGCCACTGGGGCGCACTCGGTGCCCTGCCCCGCCAGTGCCTCGGTGAAGGTCTTGTCGCGGCCGGCCACCATGTTGCAGGCGGTCTTCGTGCGCTCGTAGACGAAGACGTTCCTGATCGACTCGCAGCCGCCCATGGCCAACCCCTCGTCCACGATCGCCTTGAGCGGCAGCTCCTTGCCGCCACGCATCTGGTAGTTGGCGGTGATCACGGCCACGGCGCCGGCATCGATGATGCGCTCGTGCAGCGCCTTGGCCGAGAAACCGCCGAACACCACGCTGTGCGTGGCGCCGATGCGCGCGCAGGCCTGCATGGCCACCACGCCTTCGATCGTCATCGGCATGTAGACCAGCACGCGATCGCCCTTCTGGACACCATGCGCCTTCAGCGCGTTGGCGAACTGGCTGACACGGGCTAGCAGCTCCTTGTAGGTGATCTGGGTGACTTCGCCACCGTCAGCTTCAAAGATGATGGCGGTCTTGTTCTCGGTGGCCGTGCCGATGTGCTTGTCCAGGCAATTGGCGCTGGCGTTGAGCTCGCCATCATCAAACCACTTGTAGAACGGCGCATTCGACTCGTCCAGCGTGCGCGTGAACGGCTTGCTCCACAGCACGTTGTCGCGCGCCAGTTGCGCCCAGAAGCCCTCGAAATCCTTGTCGGCCGCGGCGCACAGCGCGTTGTAGCCGTCCATGCCGGAAATGCGAGCCGCCTTGACCAACGCCTCGCTGGGGGGGAACACGCGGTTTTCAACCAATACCGACTGAATGGCGCTCATGGGGATCGTCTCCTAGTTGTGTGATGCGACAGGTTAATCCGGTTTGCGCGGAACTGTCCTGCTTTGCTCTTACAGGCCACTGACTGGCATCAAGCTTACACAATGCCCCTGGATTTTCGGGCCCATCCGCCGTCCTGCCTAAAATCCTGGGCCCTTCAACCTCGACACCTCCGTCCTCACTGCGTCCCGTCCATGACCACTCCCCCCTCCAGCAAGACGTCCCCCCTGCGCCCCCTGCCCAACCTGATCTTCGCCAGCCGCTGGCTGCAGTTGCCGCTGTACCTCGGCCTGATCGCCGCTCAGGCGGTGTATGTCTACCACTTCTGGGTGGAACTGGTGCACCTGCTGGAAGCCGCCTTCGGCAGCCAGACCGCGCTGCAGGCGCTGATCACCAGCATCGGCTACAAGTCCGACGTCCAGATCACCTCACTCAACGAAACCATCATCATGCTGGTGGTGCTGGCGCTGATCGACGTGGTGATGATCTCCAACCTGCTGATCATGGTGATCGTCGGCGGCTACGAGACCTTCGTCAGCCGGATGAACCTGGAGGGCCATCCGGACCAGCCCGAGTGGCTCAGCCATGTGAATGCCTCGGTGCTGAAGGTGAAACTCGCCACCGCCATCATCGGCATCAGCTCGATCCACCTGCTCAAGACCTTCATCAACGCCGCCAACTACGACGTCAAGGTGCTGATGTGGCAGACCATCATCCACGTCGTGTTCCTGCTCTCGGCACTGGCCATTGCCCTGACGGACCGGCTCATGGCGCACGGTCCGGCGCCATCCGGCGACGGACACTGACCTTCGCCCACGCCGGGCAGACAGGCGTCAACCCACCATGTCCTGCGGCCGGACCCAGGCATCGAACTGTTCGGCCGTGACATAACCAGTCGCCAGCGCCGCCTCGCGCAGGCTGGTGCCTTCGTGGTGAGCCTTCTTGGCGATCTGCGCGGCCTTGTCGTAGCCGATGTGCGGATTGAGCGCGGTCACCAGCATCAGCGAGCGCTCCAGCAGCTCGGCGATGCGCTCGCGGTTTGGCACGATGCCGACGGCGCAATGGTCATTGAAGCTGCGCATGCCGTCGGCCAACAGGCGCACACTCTGCAGGAAGTTGTGCGCCACCATCGGACGGAACACGTTGAGCTCGAAATTCCCCGAGGCGCCGCCGAAGTTGATCGCCACGTCGTTGCCGAACACCTGCGCCGCGAGCATGGTGACGGCCTCGCTCTGGGTCGGGTTGACCTTGCCGGGCATGATGGACGAGCCCGGCTCGTTCTCCGGGATGCTGATCTCGCCGAGGCCGCTGCGCGGGCCGCTGGCCAGCCAGCGCACATCGTTGGCGATCTTCATCAGGCTGGCGGCCAGTGTCTTGAGCGCGCCATGCGCATGCACCAGCGCGTCGCACGACGCCATCGCCTCGAACTTGCTGGGCGCGGTGACGAACGGCAGGCCCGTCAGCAGCGCCAGTTCGGCCGCCACCTTGCCGGCGTAGCCGGGCGGCGCGTTCAGGCCTGTGCCCACCGCCGTGCCACCCAGCGCCAGCTCGCACAGGTGCGGCAGCGCCGCGCGCACATGGCGCTCGCCCTGCGCCAGCTGCGCCGCATAGCCGGAGAACTCCTGACCCAGCGTGAGCGGCGTGGCGTCCTGCAGATGGGTGCGGCCGATCTTCACGATGCCGTCGAAATCCCGCGCCTTGCCCTCCAGCGTCTCGCGCAGTGTCATCAGAGCCGGCAGCAAGCGATGGAGGATCGCCTCCACCGCCGCCACATGCATGGCCGTGGGAAAGACGTCATTGGACGACTGGCTGCGGTTCACGTCGTCGTTCGGATGCACCAGCCGGTCTTCGCCGCGCGGGCCGCCCAGCAGCTCGCTGGCGCGGTTGGCCAGCACCTCGTTGACGTTCATGTTGGTCTGCGTGCCCGAGCCGGTCTGCCAGACAACCAGAGGGAACTCCTGCGGATGCCGGCCCGCGACCACCTCGTCGGCGGCCGCCACGATGGCCCCGGCGATCCGCGCGTCCAGCAGGCCGAGCGCATAGTTGACGCGCGCCGACGAGCGCTTGATCCGCGCCAGCGCGTGGATGAGCTCGATGGGTTGGCGTTCGCCGGAGATGTCGAAGTTCAGCAGCGAGCGCTGCGTCTGCGCGCCCCACAGCCGGTCGGCGGGGACCTCGATGGGCCCGAAACTGTCGCGCTCGGTGCGTGTGGGCATGGTGACCTCCCGGCGGGGTAATTGGTTGACCTGTCAAAATAGCGGGTTAGGCAACCGTAGCAGACTTCCTCGCGCCTGCCAACGCGCTGCCCGATTTCCCTCTCACACTCTCCACCGGACACCATGACCACGTTCATCAAGCAGGAAGACCTGATCCAGTCCATCGCCGACGCCTTCCAGTACATCAGCTATTACCACCCGCTCGACTACATCAAGGCGCTGGGCGAAGCCTACGAGCGCGAGCAGTCCCCCGCCGCCAAGGATGCGATCGCCCAGATCCTGACCAACTCGCGCCTGTCGGCCGAGGGTCACCGCCCGATCTGCCAGGACACCGGCATCGGCATGGTCTTCCTGAAGGTCGGCATGAACGTGCAGTGGGCCGACGCCACGATGAGCCTGCAGCAGATGGTGGACGAGGGCGTGCGCCGCGCCTACGCGAACCCGGACAACCCGCTGCGCGCCTCGGTGCTGGCCGACCCGGCCGGCGCCCGCAAGAACACCAAGGACAACACCCCCGCCGTGGTGCACTTCGAGATCGTCCCGGGCGACCACGTGGAGGTGATCTGCGCGGCCAAGGGCGGCGGCTCGGAAGCCAAGTCCAAGTTCGCCATGCTCAACCCCTCGGACGACCTGGTGGAGTGGATCCTCAAGACCGTGCCGACCATGGGCGCCGGCTGGTGTCCGCCCGGCATCCTGGGCATCGGCATCGGCGGCACCCCGGAAAAGGCCATGCTGCTGGCCAAGGAATCCATCATGGCCCCGGTGGACATCCACGAGCTGCAGGCCAAGGCCAAGACGGGCGCCAAGCTGACCCGCGCCGAGGAACTGCGCCTGGAGCTCTACGAGAAGGTCAACGCCCTCGGCATCGGCGCGCAGGGCCTGGGCGGCCTGACCACCGTGCTGGACGTGAAGGTGCTGGACTACCCCTGCCACGCCGCCAACCTGCCGGTGGCCCTGGTGCCCAACTGCGCCGCCACCCGCCACTGCCACTTCCACCTCGACGGCTCCGGCCCGGCCCAGATCGAGCCGCCGAAGCTGGAGGACTGGCCCGCCGTCACCTGGACGCCGGACACGAAGAGCGCCACCCGCGTCAACCTCGACACCCTGACCAAGGAGGAAGTCGCCTCCTGGCAGGTCGGCCAGAAGCTGCTGCTCAACGGCAAGATGCTCACGGGCCGCGACGCCGCGCACAAGCGCATCCAGGACATGCTGGCCAAGGGCGAAAAGCTGCCGGTGGACTTCACCAACCGCGTCATCTACTACGTCGGCCCGGTCGATCCGGTGCGCGACGAAGTGGTGGGCCCGGCCGGCCCCACCACCGGCACCCGCATGGACAAGTTCACCCGCATGATGCTGGAGCAGACCGGCCTGATCTCCATGATCGGCAAATCCGAGCGCGGCCCGGTCGCGATCGAGGCGATCAAGGACAACCAGAGCGCCTACCTGATGGCCGTGGGCGGCGCCGCCTACCTGGTCGCCAAGGCGATCAAGTCGGCCAAGGTGGTGGGCTTCGCCGACCTGGGCATGGAAGCCATCTACGAGTTCGAGGTGCAGGACATGCCCGTGACCGTGGCCGTGGACTCCAGCGGCGCCAACGTGCACGCCAGTGGCCCGGCCGAGTGGCAAAAGCGCATCGCCTCGGGCGAGTTCAAGGGCATCCCGGTCGCGGCCGCCTGAAGCCCCATGCTGGCCACGCCGGTGGTGGACGCCCCGATCGGCGTCTTTGACAGCGGCATCGGGGGGCTGAGCGTGCTCGGCGCCCTGCGCGCCGAGCTGCCGCAGGAAGACTTCGTCTACGTGGCCGACAGCGGCCACGCCCCCTACGGCGAGCGGGACGAAGCGCATGTGATCGCCCGCTCACGCGCCATCCTCCGCCACCTGCGCGAGCGTCACGGCATCAAGGCGCTCGTGATCGCCTGCAACACCGCCACCGCCGCGGCGGTGCGCCTGCTGCGCCAGGAACATCCCGGCTTCACCATAGTCGGCATCGAGCCGGCGCTCAAGCCCGCCGTGGCCAGCAGCCAGACCCGCCGCATCGGCGTGATGGCCACGCGTGGCACGCTGGCCAGCGTCAAGTTCCACGCCCTGCTCGACTCGCTGGCCGGCCAGGCCGACTTCGTGATCCAGCCCTGCGCTGGGCTGGCGGACGCGATCGAGCAGGAATCGCGCAGTGGCAATGCCACAAAAACCATCGCGCTTTGTGAACAGTACACAGGCGCCATGGGTGATTTTGGCCAGGAAGATCGGCAGATCGACACCCTCGTGCTCGGCTGCACGCACTACCCGTTTGCCGCCGATCATCTGCGCGCGCGGGTCGGCCCCGCGGTGCACTTCATCGAGCCCGGCGCGCCGGTGGCCCGGCACACGCGGCGCCGGCTTGATGCGGCAGGCCTGCTGCGGCCCGCCGATGTGCCGCGCGGCGGCCGGATCGAGCTGCAGGCCACGGGTCAGCCCGACGCCCTGCAGGCCGCCGCTCGGCGCTGGCTGAACCTGGATGTGCCGGTGCGGGCACTGCCCGAAAATCAGTAGCAATAAATGGCTTTCATGCAGGCCAGTCTTGCATGAGAAGCTATTGTTCAGTTAGCAAACCGTCAGCGGCCTCCCACAGCCTGGCGCCCCCCAACGCCAGGTGCGTCAGGTACAGGCGCAGCTCGAACTCCAGCTGGTGGTAGGCCGGCTCCATGTGCTCGCACAGCTGGTAGAACGCCCGACCATGGTCGCGCTCGCGCAGGTGCGCCAGCTCGTGCACGACGATCATGCGCAGGAATTCGGGCGGCGCATCCCGGAACAGCGCCGCGATGCGGATCTCGCGCTTGGCCTTGAGCCGGCTGCCCTGCACGCGCGCCACCGTGCTGTGCAGGCCCAGCGCGTCCCGCGCCACCTGGATCTTGCTGTCGAACGCGACCTTGCTCACCGGCTCGGCGCCGCGCAGGAATTCGTTCTTCAGCGCCGTCACGTACTGGTAGAGCGCGCCGTCGCTGCGCAGGCCGTGCGCCTGCGGGTACTTGCGGCGCAGCCAAGCGGCCAGGCCCTCGCCCGCAATGAGCTGGTGGACCTGGCGCTGCACACCCTCCGGATACGCCTGCAAATAGGCCAGCGGCGTCATGCCGCGCCGTCCTCCACCTGCGCCGCCAGGGCCGCCGCGCGGCCCCGCGCCACGTTCACCGGCCACAGCAGCAGCAGGCCGGCGATGAACAGCAACGCGGTGCTCGCAATGGCCACGCGCTGGTTGCCGCCGGTCATCCAGGTGATGGCGCCGTAGCCCAGCGGGCCGACGATGCTGGCCAGCCGCGTCGCGAAGGACCATAAGCCATAGAACTCAGCCAGCTGCCGCTCGGGAGCGAACAGACCGGCCATCGCCCGCCCCGCCGACTGGCTGGAGCCCATGCAAGCCCCTGCGATCGCCGCAGCCCACCAGAAGCCGCCCTTGGTCGTCGTCAGCGCAGCGATGACGCAGGTGGCGATCCAGCCCAGCAGCACCAGCGCCAGCGCCGTCTTGTGCCCGATCGCATCCTGCAGATAGCCAAACGCGAACGCGCCGACCGCCGCCGCCACGTTGAGCGCCAAAATCAGCAGCATGGTTTCCTGCGGCTGGAAACCGATCACCTGCTCGGCGTAGATGGCCGACAGCGTGATGGCCACCGCCACGCCGCCCTGGTAGGCCGCGATGCAGCCCAGCAGCCACATGAAGTCGCGGTACTGACGCGCGTGGCGCCAGGTGTGCCGCAGGCGCCGCAGCGATGCGGTCCAGCCGCCCTGCTGCGCTGCCCGGGGATTCGGCACGGCCCGCTCCCTCAGCAGCGCGAAGGTGGCCAGCGCCGACAGGCCATACACGGCGGCCGTCATCACCATGGTCACCGGCACGAACTGCTCGGCGCGCTGACCCCGGGCCTGCGCCCAGAGCACGTAGGCCAGGCTCAGGCCCAGCGCGAGCATGCCGCCGACGTAACCGAAACCCCAGCCCCAGCCGCTGACCTTGCCCAGAGACTCGGGTCGCGCCAGCTCTGGCAGGAAGGCTGCCGTGATCGACTCGCCATAGGCATAGAAGGTGTTGGACAGCACGATCAGGCACAGCGCCAGCACCACGCCGCCCGGCCGGGCCAGGGCCAGCGCTGCCGTGGCGACCACGCAGCCCCCGGTGACCAGCGCCAGCAGCCGCTTCTTGGCCGCGCGCAGGTCCGCCCAGGCGCCCAGGCTCGGCATGGTCAGCATGACGATCGCGTACGACACGCTCAGCGCAGCCGTCCAGGCGAAAGTCGCCCACTGCGCCTTGCCGGCGACGCCGCCGACGAAATACGCCGCGAACACCGCGGTGATGACCACCGTGGTGTAGCCCGAGTTGGCGAAGTCGTACATCGCCCAGCCGAACACCTCGCGCTTGCGCACGCCGGGGTTCAGGGCATCCTGGGAAAACAAGGCCATGCGCGGGCTTCCGTCAACGGGGTCGGCGCCACACCGCCGGGGGCCGTGGCCGGCGCCCTGGGCGTGGTGACGCGGGAGAGTCTCAGTGCAGGTGGCGCGGCCGGCGACCGCCGCCGCCATGCCCGGAACCACCGGTGCCGCCACCGGGGCCGCGCGGCGGCTTGCCCAGCTCCAGCGAGTTCACCAGCGCGTCGAAGCGCTCGCCGAACAGCTTGTCGATCTCCGCGACCACGCCGCCGAGCTCCGAGCCGTCGAAGTGGCGTTCCATCAGGTTCACCACGTCCTGCACCAGCAGGTCGCGCTGCACCTGCATGATGGCGGCCGGGGTCGGGCCGACGAACAACATGACGAAGTCGTCGCGCGCCTCGCGCCCGGCGTCTTCGTCCTCGTCATCAAACTCGGCATCGTAGAACGTGACCTCGATGGCCGCGCCGGCCTCGGCCAGCTCGTTGAGGTTCATGCACATCTCATCGAGCGACTGGCGGAAATCCTCGTCGCCGCGCACCGTCCAGCACACCTGCAGCAGGTGCTCCTTGGCCTCGAAGCGGATGCCCGGCTCCTCTTCGTAGGCGCTGGCCGCGCCATCGGCCAGCGAACGGGCGCCGGCGTACTTCCACAGGGGCTTGAGCGCTTCCTGCAGGGCCTTGAAATCCACGTCGGGACGCACGTGGACCTCGCCGTGAACGTGGATTTCGAATGGGGGGTCGTAGTGTGTCATGGGTGACTCTATTCTTGGGAAGAACCGGAAGGGGCGCGCGCCTCAAGCCACAGCCACACCGGCCTTGAAAGGAGGATCGCGGTAGGCATGGATGGGCGGGCCACTGGGTTCGGAAACATGTCGAATGACACTGCAGACTGGATTGTGCCACCGCTGGCCCGGCCGACACCCGGACCGGCCGCGCCCGCCCGGGTGCCTTGACCGCGGTCAATCCGATTGAAAAAGGGGGCATCCTGCCCCCTTGCGCTGCCTGTCCGGCCCGCTCAGATGCGCTCGGCCACCCAGCCCTGCACGCTGGCCAGCGCGCCGGCCAGCTTGCTGGCGTCGGTGCCGCCGGCCATCGCCATGTCGGGCTTGCCGCCGCCCTTGCCGCCGACCTGCTGGGCCACGAAGTTGACCAGTTCACCAGCCTTCACCTTGCCCACGCTGTCGGCCGTCACGCCGGCGGCTAGCTGCACCTTGTCGCCGTCCACGGCGGCGAGCACGATGGCCGCCGTCTTGAGCTTGTCCTTGAGTTTGTCCAGGGTGTCGCGCAGGGTCTTGGCATCGGCGCCGTCGAGCTTGGCGGCCAGCACCTTCAGGCCCTTGACCTCCACCGCCTTGGCGAGCAGTTCGTCACCCTGGCTGGAGGCCAGCTTACCCTTGAGCGCGGCGACTTCCTTCTCCAGCGCCTTGACCTGGTCCAGCACCTGGCCCAGGCGGCCTTGCAGCTCGGCGGCCGGGGCCTTGAGCGTGCCGGCGGCCTGCGCCACGGTGCTTTCCAGCGACTGCAGGTAGGCCAGCGCGTTCTGGCCGGTGATCGCCTCGATGCGGCGCACGCCGGCGGCGACGCCGCTCTCGCCCACGATCTTGAACAGGCCGATGTCACCGGTGCGCTGCACATGGGTGCCGCCGCACAGTTCGCGGCTGGAGCCGATGTCGAGCACGCGCACGGTCTCGCCGTACTTCTCGCCGAACAGCATCATCGCGCCGGTCTTCTGGGCCGACTCGATGTCCATCACGCGGGCCTGGGTCGCCACGTTGGCCAGGATCTCGGCGTTCACGCGCGCCTCGATCTCGCGGACCTGCGCGTCGGTGACCGGCGCGTTGTGCGCGAAGTCGAAGCGGGTGCGCTCGGCGTTGACCAGCGAGCCCTTCTGCTGCACGTGGCCGCCCAGCACCTCGCGCAGGGCCTTGTGCATCAGGTGGGTGACCGAGTGGTTGCGCACGGTGGCGGCGCGCAGCGCGGTGTTGACCTGCGCCTTCACGGCGTCGCCGACCTTGAGCGCGCCGCGGGCCAGCGTACCGTGGTGGCCGAACACGTCGGCCTTGATCTTCTGCGTGTCGGCCACCTCGAAGCTGCCTTCCACGCTGGCGATCGCGCCCTGGTCGCCGACCTGGCCGCCGCTTTCGGCATAGAACGGCGTGGTGTCGAGCACAATCACGCCGGTCTGGCCCTCTTTCAGCTCGCCAACCGACGTTCCATCTGCATAGAGCGCTACGATTTTTGAAGTGACGTCCAGCTGCTCGTAGCCGACGAAGTCGTTGCCGTCGCCGCTGTAGTCGAGCGCGCGGTCCATCTTGAACTTGCCGGCGGCGCGGGCCTGTGCCTTCTGCTTCTCCATGGCTTCGCGGAAGCCCGCCTCGTCCACCGACAGGCCACGCTCGCGGCAGACGTCGGCCGACAGGTCAAGCGGGAAGCCGTAGGTGTCGTGCAGCTTGAAGGCCACCTCGCCCGGCAGCTGCTGGACGCCATCGGCCAGCGCGGCGTCGAGGATCTCCATGCCGTTTTCCAGCGTCTCGAAGAAGCGCTCTTCCTCGGCTTTGAGCACCTCGGCGATACGCTGGGCGTTGGCGGCCAGGTGCGGGTAGGCGTCGCCCATCAGCGCCGCCAGGTCCGGCACGAGCTTGTGGAAGAACGGCGCCTTGCGGCCGAGCTTGTAGCCGTGGCGGATGGCGCGGCGCACGATGCGGCGCTGCACGTAGCCGCGGCCCTCGTTGCTCGGGATCACGCCGTCGGCCACTAGGAAGGCGGTGGCGCGAATGTGGTCGGCGATCACCTTGAGCGAGGGGTTGGCCAGGTCCTGGCAGCCGGTCTCGCGCGAGGCCGCCTTGATCAGCGCGGCAAACAGGTCGATCTCGTAGTTGCTGTGCACGTGCTGCAGGATCGCGGCCAGGCGCTCCAGGCCCATGCCGGTGTCCACGCAGGGCGCGGGCAGCGGTGTGACCGAGCCGTCCTCGGCCATGTCGAACTGCATGAACACGTTGTTCCAGATCTCGATGAAGCGGTCGCCGTCCTCATCCGGGCTGCCCGGCGGGCCACCGGGAATGTGGGCGCCGTGGTCATAGAAGATCTCCGAGCACGGACCGCAGGGGCCGGTGTCGGCCATCATCCAGAAGTTGTCGGACTTGTAGCGGCCGCCCTTGTTGTCGCCGATGCGGATCACGCGCTCGGGCGGCAGGCCGATCTCCTGGGTCCAGATGTCGTAGGCCTCGTCGTCCTCCTCGTACACCGTGGCCAGCAGGCGGTCCTTGGGCAGCTGGTAGACCTCGGTCAGCAGCTCCCAGGCCCACTTCAGGCTCTCGCGCTTGAAGTAGTCGCCAAACGACCAGTTGCCCAGCATCTCGAAGAAGGTGTGGTGGCGCGCGGTGTAGCCCACGTTCTCCAGATCGTTGTGCTTGCCGCCGGCGCGCAGGCAAGCCTGCACCGAGGCCGCGCGCACGTAGCTGCGCTTGTCGGTGCCGAGGAACACATCCTTGAACTGCACCATGCCCGAGTTGGTGAACATCAGCGTCGGGTCGTTGCCCGGCACCAGCGGGCTGGACGCCACCACCGTGTGCCCCTTGGAAGCAAAGAAGTCCAGGAAGATCTTGCGGATGTCGGCAACGGAGAAAGTGGGTGTGCTCATTGTCGGGAGAGAAAATCAGGTCTGCGCCACGGGACGCGCCGGCCCGTCCATGCAGGAGCGGGATAACCGGTCATTATAGATTTGGGGACCCAAACCTCGCCGCATTCTGCATGTAGAATGCGGATCGCCGCGGGTGTAGTTCAATGGTAGAACGGCAGCTTCCCAAGCGTGCGACCTGAGTCGCTGTGGTCCGCAAGTGCCACCACAACACCGACCACGTGAAGACGGGGTCAGAAGATTGTGAAAAGTACCTGCCTTTTCTGGGACCCCCTCACAAGGGTCCATCGGCGAAAGCCGAATTGAGGAAATTACATGGGCCCCCGGGCCTGTGTCGGCGATGTAAGCCGTGTACAGAGTTGTCGCAGCACCACTCGGTGTGAGTGCGACCTCTTGTTCAGCCATGAGTAGCCTAAGTGTAGTGCGAGGTTGGTAACGACCTGGTGCGGAGCACACTGACAATGTAGCCGTCCCTTGGGACACGCATAGCTCGCGAGAGTCCATGCGGGATACTGGTAGTCGAACACCGGTTGAGGCGCTAGGCTGGGTCAAAGGGTCAAATTAACTGAACCGCTGTTAAATGCCGTCAAGCTTGAATGAGCCAAATCGACTGACAGGCTCAGACCAAAAGGTACGTGACCGGATACCCCGTTGCTTGGTTGGGGTACGCTGACAAAAAGGTCATCGGCAGAAAGGCGGGACCCTCCTGACTCGTGCTCTGTCCACGGAACAGGGTAAGCCCGTAACAACGTCTGGGCAACTGGACAATCCTTGTTGTAAGATAAGGACTTCTGTTGCGGGTAAAGGATCGTGGAGAAAGCGAACGCCGTGCTGTAATGGTGCGGATAGGGGCTTTGCCCTGACCTGAAAAGGTGCAGACTTCCACGAGGTGGTCTATCGCAAGATAGATTTGCTGCAACCGCCCGAAGGGAACAACTCCCTTCGGGGATGCGTTCATCCCTTCGGGACTGAGCGGGCGTAGTTCAATGGTAGAACTTCTGCTTCCCAAGCAGATAGCGTGGGTTCGATTCCCATCGCCCGCTCCATTCTCAACGGAGGTTGATATGGACGCGATTCATCGCGATGTTGCCTCCACTCCACAAACACACTGGCATGAGATCGTCTGGCCGGATGTGTATCGTGTAGTCGGTAGGCTGCAAGTCCGCATTGCGAAAGCAACAAAGGCAGGCAATTGGCAGAAGGTCAAACGCCTGCAACGACTGCTGACCCGAAGCACCAGTGCGAAAGCGCTGGCCGTGCGGAGGGTGACAGAGAACCGGGGTAGCAAGACTCCGGGGGTAGATCGTCAAACATGGAGCGATCCCGAGGCCAAGGCGCGGGCGGTCATGTCCTTGAACCACAAGGGCTACAAGCCGCTTCCGCTGCGCCGCATCTACATCCCGAAAGCAAACGGTGGCAAACGCCCCCTGGGCATACCCACCATGCGCGATCGGGCCATGCAAGCGCTTCATCTGATGGCGCTTGATCCGGTAAGTGAAAGCACTGGAGATCAGCATTCATACGGCTTTCGCCGTGAGCGCTCGACGGCCGATGCCATCGAACAAGTGCGCAACGCGCTTGGTCGACAGCACTCGCCAAAGTGGGTGTTAGAAGGCGACATCAAGGGTTGCTTTGACAACATCAGCCACGAATGGCTGCTCAACAATGTCTGCATGGACAGGGTTGTGCTGCGAAAGTGGCTGAGATCTGGATTTCTGGAGGGCACGACGCTGTTCCCCACCGCCAGCGGCACGCCGCAGGGGGGGATCATCTCACCGACTCTCTCGAACCTGGCACTGGATGGCCTGCAACAAGCCCTCAACGGCCTGTTCAGTACCGTGCGCTCAGCGCGCGAGGCCAAGGTCAACTATGTGAGGTACGCAGACGACTTCATCATCACAGCGAGCTCGCGAGAGTTCCTGGAACACACGGTGAAGCCGCTGGTGCAAGAGTTCTTGCGCCAACGCGGACTAGAGCTATCCGAGGAAAAGACCCTGATCACCCATGTGGAAGAGGGGTTCGACTTTCTCGGTTGGAACGTTCGTTGGCTTGGCGGAATGCTGGTCACACAGCCAGCCAAGCGGAACACCAAGGCATTTCTAGACAAAGTGCGAAATCTGCTGAAGCAACAGCGTACGGCTAGCCAGGTCAGGGTGATACAAGCCCTGAACCCGGTGATCCGGGGATGGGCGAACTATCACCGGTCCCAGATGTCCACGCGCACCTTCAGCAGGAGTGATCACCTGATATGGAAAGCCCTCTGGCGATGGTCGAAACGGCGCCACCCCAACAAGGGAAAACGCTGGATCAAGAACCGCTACTTCTCCACCCTCCAGGGACGAGACTGGCGATTTACCCACAAGGAGCACATCCTGATGACACTGTCGGGCTTTCACAAGAAGCCCCACACCAAGATCAAGACGGATGCCAACCCTTATCTGCCCGAACACGAGGCGTATTTTGCGGACCGTATCGACCGCAAGATGCGATCCCACCTCGAGGGACGGCGGAAACTGACGTGGATATGGAAGGGGCAAAACGGATGCTGCCCAAGATGTGGCGAAAGGATCACCCGCGAAACCGGGTGGCACTTGCATCACATCGTCCGTCGCACAGACGGAGGTAGTGACAAATGCGGCAACCTCGAGTTGCTGCATCCGACATGCCACGCACAGCACCACGCTCAGCAGTCGTTAGCCTCAACGAAAAAATAAGAAGAGGCCTTGTAGCTGCCACGTCGTACAACACGGCGTGGTTTAGGCTGCTTGAGCCGGATGCAGGGAAACCTGCCCGTCCGGTTCTTAGGGGAGGGACGCGCCGCGAGGTGCGCTCCCTTACCCGACTTCATACGAGGGTTCGATTCCCTTCACCCGCTCCAGATTTCCGGCGTTTCACGCCCCCGCAAACAGGCCGCTCCAAGCGGCCTGTTTGCTTTGCGCGGCACCATGAGGCCGCCGCGCCGCCCGCTCAGCTCAATCCGTCCGGCGGTGCCCCGAGCCGCTGTGACAGCACGCGCGCCGACTGCCGCAAGTGCTCGCCGGGCGAGCCCTCGGCGCGGATGTCCAGCGTGGCGCTGGGCCCGATGCCGGCCAAGCTCAGCACCAGCCGTCCGAATCCGTCGAACACCGGCGCGGCCAGCGCGCTGATGCCCGGCACCAGCTGGTCCTTCACTTGGCTGAGCTGGCCGCCGCGGATGGCCGCCAGCTCGGCGGCGAAGGCCGGCTCGTCCAATGCGCCGGCATTGCCGTCGGCGGCCAACGCCGCCTCGATCTCCGCGCGCGGACCGAAGGCGGCGAACACCTTGCCCGTGGCCGTGTGACGCACCGAGGCGGTGGTGCCGTGCCGCATGGTCACGTTCACCGGCTGCGGCCCTTCCTCGACCCGGATGATGGTCGGGCCGCGCGAGCCCCAGACCGCCGCCGAAACGGTGCAGCCCATGCGCTGCGCCAGGCCCGGCAGCTCGGCGATCGCCAGACGCACCGGATCCACCTGCTGCAGGCTGATCAGGCCAAGCTGCATGGCCAGAGGCCCCAGGCCATAGTGACCGCTCACAGCGTCCTGCTCGATCAGACCCAGCTTGCCGAAGCTCACCAGGTAGGGGTGGGCCTTGGCCGGGGTCATCTGCGCCTCGCGCGCCAGGTCCTTGAGCGCCATGCGCCGCCCGGTGTGGGCCAGCACCTTCAGCAACTGCCCGCCGACCTCCACGCTCTGGATGCCGCGCGGCAGGCGTGGGGTGTCGTCGTCGGCTTCGGTCTCGGGGGAAAGGGAATCGGGTTGTGTGGCCATGGCGTGATTGTCAGGGACGGCGCACCACTGCATGGCGTTCGGGTTTACACCTAATGAAATTCATTCGACATTAACGAATTTCAAACCTATCATTCACCCGAAATTCAACCACGGCAAATTCATTTGTCATCAACGAATCACACCATGAGCACCAAAACCTTTGCCTCCGCCGCCGACCTGGAAGAAAAGAAGGTCAGCTTCGACCGCCTGTCCGAGCACGCCTACGCCTATACCGCCGAGGGCGACCCGAACACCGGCATCATCATTGGCGACGACGCCGTGATGGTGATCGACACCCAGGCCA